>OLOD01000309.1_pt1 | contig 39233 bp, 36 predicted proteins | sample 1671921 | NCBI WGS metagenome assembly OLOD01 (sample SAMEA3136626, study PRJEB25190) | human gut metagenome | biome: human gut; feature: human-associated habitat; material: faeces | place: Austria | collected 2013
TTTAGGAGCTATGCATGCTTGTGGACATGATGGACATGCATCTATTGGTTTAACAACAGCTAAAATTTTAATGGAGCTTAAAGAACATTTACATGGAACTTTAAAAATTATTTTTCAACCAGCCGAAGAAGGTGTAAGAGGAGCAAAGTCAATTTGTAAAAGTGGATTTTTAGATGATGTTGACTATATTTTTGCGGCTCATATTATGCCTCGTGTCAATGATTATGACCTCTATTTTGGAATGAATGAGTCTTTTGCAACAACAAAATTAGATGTTATTTATCATGGGGTATCAACACATGCTGCAGAGTCTCCACAATTTGGGAAAAATGCGTTGCTTTCAGCAGCTAACTGTATTATTAATTTGCATTCAATTCCTCGAAATAGTGATGGACAAACCCGTGTCAATGTAGGAACAGTTCATGCAGGAACAGGTAGAAATGTTGTTCCTGATACAGCAAAACTTGAAATAGAAGTACGTGGAGTAACGACAGAATTAAATCGTTACATGGAAATTTATGCAAGAGATATTATTAATGCCTGTGCTTTAATGCATGATACCGTTGTTGAGATTAAACAAATGGGAAAGGCATTTGCTTTGAATTGTGATGAAGACTTTATGAATCAAATACGAGATATTTGTGTTAAAGAAATGCCAGATTTAAAATTACCTCCAGAAAATTTGAACCCTTTAGGAGGTAGTGATGATTTTTCTTATATGATGGAATATGTTCAAGTTCATGGTGGTAAAGCTACTTATATGAAATTATTAACAGATATTACGGCTTCACCTCATAATACGGCATTTAATTTTAATGAAGAAGTACTTAATAAAGGACCTCGAATCATGGCATCTATTGCCTATACGTTATTAAAATAAAGGAGTTAACTATGTTAGAATTTAAATATGATACACAATTATTAATTGAAGGAAAAAACTTAAATGAAGATAAAATTAGTGAATATTTTACAACACATTTTAAGGGAGATTGTTTACTAGCTGTTGGAGATGATGAATTGATTAAAATTCATTTTCATACAAATGAGCCATGGAAGGTTTTAGAATATTGTTCAACACTTGGTGAAATTTATGATATTGTTGTTGAAGATATGGATAGACAATCAAGAGGATTAAAAGGATAAAGGTGCGAAAGCATCTTTTTTAATAAATTAAAAAATGTTATAATTGCAAAGCTATTTATAAATAAAAAAGAGTTTTTAATGATTGGAGGTAACCATGGTTAATATATTTGATACATTACCAAGAAACTTTTTTAATATATTTAATACAGCAGATCGTGTTGTTATCAGTGAATGTATTTGTGTTCTTTATGAGTATATTAAGGATGATGCATCCTTTGCATCTTTGAAAGAAAACTTGATTTATGAGTTAACAAAATATTTTAGTAGTCACTTAATTGAGCTTGAAGAGCTTCAAAGTCAATCACCTAGAGAACGTGCTTTTTATATTTATCGAAGATTAAAAGAATGCGGTTGGTTGAGTGAAGAAGTAGGGGAAAACTATCATGTTTATGCTAGTTTTGAAGACTATGCTATTAGTATTATTGAAACTTTAATGAATTTAGAAGAAGACAGAGACATAGAATACTCAAGTATGGTTTATAGTATTTATTCCCAATTTAAAAATTTTGATATTGAAAATGGACATAAGATTCTAGATGCACAATATAGTATGACAAAAAATTTAATGACAAAATTAAAAAATTTAAATACTAATATTAAGCGTTATATCAAACGTCTTGTTCAAGATAATATGAAAAATGATTTAAATCAAATTTTAGATTCTTTATTAAGTGACTATCAATTAAAGATAGTAGATCGTGCTTTTTATAATCTAACAACTAAAGATCATCCTTTAAAATATCGAAACAGTATTATTTCTCAAATTCAAAGAATACAAGATGATCAAGAAACATCTAAAACGATTATAGGAAATATTATGCTTTCTAAAGATTTAACTTATCAAGAGGCAATGGATTTATTTTATAAACAAACATCTTATATTATTGATGCCTTTGAAAGTATTTTAGATTTAATTAATGAAATCAATCGTAAAAATGAAAAGTTTGTTGCTTCAGCAACAAATCGAATTATGTTTTTAATGAATGTCAAAGAAGATATTGGTGGTAAAATCAACGATATTATTAAAGAAGGACAAGATTGTCCAGAAGTATTTGATCAAGTAGCAACGATTTCAATTAATAAATATTTAGATCAAAATTCTTTATATTTACCAAGACAAATAAAAAAAGTCAAAAATACGGATTTGATTTTAGATACACAATTAGATGAACAAACACGTTTAATGGCGATTGAAAAATTAAAGCAAAATGAAAAATATACAAAAACAGCTATTGAAAAAAATGTTTTACAATGTTTGGATCAACAAAAAACGATGTTGGGTTCAAATTATTATGATCAAAATAAAGATTTATCTTTATTTATTTTGACATGGCTTTATGGCTTTAGCCAAAATGCTCGATATAAAATAGAACCACAAGAAAATATTATAAAGAAAGATCATTATCAATTTAGAGAATTTATGATAAGGAGAGTTGAAGATGAATAAAAATGAACTGATGAAAAATATGTCACAGGCATATTTGTTATTATCTGAAAAAAGAAAAGAAGAATTTTCACGTATTCTAAATCGATTATTAGCGGTTAATTTTATTTGTGGTGGAAGAAAAAGAGATCGTGAAGATTATTATTTTATTAGTGAAAATGAACAACTATTTAAAGATTTTTTAATGATGCTTGATTATGATTTTCATTTATATAAAGCAGATCGTGTGATCTATATCCATAATTTAAATAATTACAATCATTTAAATCTTAATCAAATGCAAACAATTGTTTTATTGTTACTTAGAAAACTTTATTTTCAAAAGTCACAAGAATTACAAGATACTGAATTTATTCATATCTCTTTAGGGGAACTTCATAGTGAAATAGAAGCAACTGGTATTTATAATGAACGTCTTAAAAAGACAGATTTAAAAAATATCTATCATTTCTTGTCAAGATATAATATATGTGAACGTATTGGTGATTTAAACGAAGATGATACCCGTTTAATTATTTATCCAACAATTAACTATATTTTGCCAATTCAAAAAATAGATGAAATCAATCAACGTATTCAACAATATAAAAAAGGAGATCACGATGAAAACATTAACGAAAGTGAAACTGATTAATTGGCATACTTTTTCTAATGAAGAATTTGAAATCTATAAAAATGCCTTAATTACTGGAGAAAATGGAACAGGGAAATCTACAATTTTAGATGCGATTCAATATGTTTTAACTGCTGGTAAATGTAAATTTAATAAAGCAGCAAGTGATATTGGAAATCGTACGTTAGAGTCTTATATTCGTTGTAAAACAGGAATTGAAGGGCATGAGTTCGTTAGAAACGGGGATGTTACAACTTATATTGCATTAGAGTTTTATGATGAAAAGACAGAAAAATATCAAATTATTGGAACTGTTATTGACTTGCCAGCTGGAGGAAGATTAAATAGAGATTTTTTCCAAATTATTGATTGTAAGATAAGTGATGTAACATTTATTGAAGAAAGAAGAGTTTTGACAAGAAAAGAATTTAAAAAAGCTTTAATTGATCATCAACAAACAGGTATTTTTAAAGATACAATTAAAGAAGGAGAAAGTTTGTTTGGAAATGCTTTAGGTGTTAAAAGTAAATATTTTGATTTAGTAACGAGAGCACTTGCTTTTAAAGCCATTGATAATGTTTATCAATTCATTGTTGACTTTTTATTAAAAGAAGACTTTGTTGATATTCAAAATTTAAGAGACAGTATCAAACACTATAAAGTTCTTGAAGAAAAATTAAAAATATCTAAAAAAGAATGTGAATCATTAGAAGGTGTTGTATATCAATATGATACTTATTTAGATACGCACTTTCAAATGGATGTTTTAGAATGTTTAAAAGAAAAATTACAAGAAAAGCAATTACAAACTATTATTGATAATAGTCAAAAGAAATATCAAAAAATAAATGATCAATTAAATTTTGTACAACAAAAACTTACACAATTAAATCAAGATGAAGAAACTTATCAAGAAAGATATCATCGTTTAGATGAATCATTAAGAGAAAACGAAACCTATAACTTAAAAAATGAATTACAAAAAGAAAGTGAACAACTCAAAAAAGAAAAAGATAAAAAAGAAAACAGTTATCAAACTCTTGTAACAGAAATTAAACAAGAAACACAATTATTAAAGAAAATAAAAATACCAAATAGTTATATCCAAATTCTTCAAAATCAAGATTATCAAACAGAAACATTGACACATGCATTTAGAAATATTGTAGAAGAAGTTTCTAAAAGAACAAAGGATGTTACTGAAAAAATATCACATTTAAAAATTGAAATGACACAAACAGTTGATCGTTTTAATGAACATTGTAAAGAATATGATTCTCTTAAAGAAAATCAACTTTATTATAGAAAAGAAATTCAAGAATTAATTCAATTATTAAATGAAAAACTTACAAGCCATTATGGAAAAACAATTGAAGTTAAACCATTATGTGAATATATTGAAGTTAAAGATGAAAAATGGCGAAATGCATTAGAAGGATATCTTAATAGTCAAAGATTTGATTTAATCATTGAACCAGAATATTTTGAATATGCATTACTTGTTTATGAAGAATATAAAAATAAAAGAGGTATATATGGTGTAGGAATTGTTGATGTTGCGAAAATGGCAAGATATGAAGATGTGTCTGTTAAAGATACACTTGCAAGTCAATTAGATTGTAAAAATACATATGCTAGATGGTATGTCAACATGTTGCTTTCTAAAGTACAATGTGTCGATGATGTTACACAACTTAGAAATTATGCTACAGCGATTACGCCAACATGTATGCTTTATAAAAATTATACAGCACGTGCAATCAATCCACGTATTTACAATAAGCCATATATTGGATTAGGTGCTATTAAAATTCAATTAGCGACAATTGAACAAGAATTAGAAAACTTGAAACAAGAAATTAAATTACAAAAAGCAAATTATGAAGATTTAAAAAATGGTCAAGCATTATTAAATCAATCCAAAGCAGATCATATCTTCTATCGCTTAGATTTAATTGATGAATATCATAATTTACTAAAAGAATATCAAGAAATTAATGATCGTTATGAAAAATTAATTTTAGATGATTCACTTATTTCTTTACAAGAAGAATGTGACGCAGTAAAAAAACAACTTGAAAAAACAAAAAGAGAAAAAGAAGACTCACTTATGAAAAAAGGAAGTCTTGAAAATAATCTAGAAACATTTAAAGAACAACTTGAACAAACTCAAGAAGAATATCAATTATTACATGAAAAAATAGTTCAATTTGAAATGGAACATGTTGATGTTACTCAAGTAGCTGATCAACAAGTCGTTATTTATTTAAAACGTTTTTCTAAAGATTTTAATGGTATGAAAAATGATATTGAACAACAAGGAAATGGTTATCAACGAAAGGCAAATCAAATTGAAAATCAAATAGTCATGAAAATGAAAGACTATAATGATGTATATAATATTGGTTTTGAAAATGCTTTAACAGATATTGAAAGTTATAAACAAAGATACCATCAATTAAAGGAGATGGATATTGTTTCTAAAGAAGAAAAAACAAGACAAGCAAAACTTAAATGTGAAGAATCTTTTAAAACATCATTTATTTCTGGATTAAATGAAAAAATTGAAAATGCAAAAAAAGATATAGCTGAATTAAATAAAGGATTAGCACAAAGAGATTTTAATGGTGAAACCTATGAATTCTGTGTTTCACCAACTTCAAGAGATGATTTTAAAGAATATTATAAAATTATCCAATCAGGAAAAGAATATATGGTGAATAATCTTTTATCTGAAACATTAAGTGAAAGTCAAAGAAGAATTATGGATGATTTATTTATTAAATTATCTTCTGTAGAAAATGATCAAGAAACTGAACAAATGCTCATGGAATATACAGACTACCGTAATTACTTAGACTATGATATTAAAATCAAATATGCAAGTGGAGACTTTGCTTATTTTTCAAAAGTCAATAAAGAAAAATCTGGTGGGGAAACACAAACACCATTTTATGTTATTATGGCAGCAAGTTTTGAACAAGTTATCCGTAATCGAAATCAAAATGAAGATTTTGGTTGTGTCGTTATTTTTGATGAAGCATTCAATAATATGGATGAACAAAGAATTCAAGAAATGATTAAATTCTACAATGAACGTGAAATTCAAACATTTATTGCAGTACCACCTTCAAGAGCAAGTACGATTATTCCTTATGTTAATACAAGATTGCTTGTTATTAAACAAGGACAACAATCTTTTGTAGAAGGTTTTAAAGATGAACAACTATAGAAATGAAATCTTAAATGAGTTTATTGATCGTTTTGAAAAAAGTAGTTATTATAAAGGAAAAAGTGAAAAACCAAGAAAGATTTCTATTGTTTTACATAAAAAGTTTCCTGAATATGGACATAGCTTTCATTATGAAGAAACAAATGAATTAGAAAATATTGCTTTTCAATTACAATCTCAAGGGTTTGTTGAATTTTCTAAAGAGAGTATTTTAGGAGATAGAGAACTCATTTTAAATCAAGAAGAAAATTGTATTGATCGAATTTATAAAGAATTAAAAAGAGTACCAGTTAAAGAAAAAATAGCTTATTATCTAAATTTGCTTGATCAATATCAAGAAGAGACATTTATTAAAGATTTTGTTGAAGAAATGAAAAAAAGGACTATTCATCAACAAAGTCTTTTGCCTTATTTAAAAGTTTATGATGAAAATGATTTAGAAAATGTCATGAAAATATTAAAAGGAATGATTAATCAAAAAGATGAAATCTCTTTTAGAAGATTTTCTGAAAAAGTATTAGGTGATACAAAAAAGTTAGAAAAGTATAAAAATAAAATTTATCATATTATTAAAGATTTTTATGATGATTCTATCAAAAATGTAGACGATGCTTTTGAGCTTTTCTATATTCGTAAAAATCCAGCGTATGTGTATTTAAAAGGAAATGCTATTTTACAAATCAATGAACAAATCATCGATTTAAATCAAATGAATCATTATTTTGTCTTACCAAGTATTTGCATCAATGATTTAAAAATTAAAAATATTGATGCAAAACAGATAATGACTATTGAAAATTTAACATCATTTCATGATGTACCTTTAAAAGACACTTTCTATATTTTTACAAATGGTTTTCATAATCATGCAATTGAAGCATTTTTAAAATGTCTTTATGATTTTTTAGGAGAAAGTGTTAATTATTTTCATTTTGGTGATATCGATGCAGGTGGCTTCCATATCTATGAATCTTTAATAAAAAAAACGCAAATTCCTTTTCAACCATATAAAATGAATGTAGAAATGTTAAAAAGATATAAAGACTATACAAAACCTTTAACACAAAACGATCGCAAAAGACTATTATTCTTTAAAGAAAGTCAAAATGAAGTAATTGATTATATGTTGAAAAACAATATTAAGTTAGAACAAGAGATAATAGGGGAAAATGAGAATGAAAGAAAAGACATTAACACGTATTAGAAAATTTACAGAAGATCGTCATTGGGGGAAATTTCATTCACCTGCTAATCTTGCTAAATCTATTTCAATAGAAGCAAGTGAACTTTTGGAATGTTTCCAATGGGATGAAGAAAATTATGATTTACAACATGTTAAAGAAGAATTAGCAGATGTGATTATTTATTGTCAGGATTTATTAGATAAACTTAATTTAGATGTTGATGAAATTGTTGATATGAAAATGGCAATGAATGAAAAGAAATATCCTATCGATAAATGTAATCAATAAATAATGAAAATGGCAGGAAGAATGCCATTTTTTTTAATATATAGAATAATTTGCAAAAATATTTAATTCAGTATATAATTTCACAGTCACTAAGGAGGAAAAATATAATGGGAGACGCTATCAAACTTATTGGAATAGTTATTGTTATCATTGGTTTTGCTTTAAAATTTGATACATTAGCTACCGTAGTTGTTGCTGGTATCGTTACTGGTTTAGTTGGAGGAATGTCTATTATGGATATTTTATCAACACTAGGATCTGCTTTCCTTACAAACCGTACAGCAACATTATTTATTTTAACATTACCAGTTATTGGTCTATGTGAACGTATGGGACTTCGCGATAAAGCCGTTGATTTTATTAGCGGTATTAAAAGTGCGACAACAGGTCGTTTATTATCTATTTGGCAAGTCATTCGTACAGTTGCATCAGCATTTTCGTTACGTATTGGAGGACATCCACAATTTATTCGTCCTTTAATTAATCCAATGGCACAAGCATGTGCAATTGCTAAATATGGAGAAGTTGATGAAAAAACAGAAGATGAAATTAAAGGAATGGCAGCTGGAACAGAAAACTATGGAAACTTCTTTGCTCAAAACTGTTTCATGGGGTCATCAGGAACTTTATTAATTGTTTCTACTTTAAATGAAATCTTCAAATCACACAATATTGCTCAAGAAGTAACTGCAAATCAAATTGCTTTAAATTCAATCCCAATTGCAGTAATTTCAGTTATTGTGGGTATTGGTTATGCTTTATGGTATGATCGTAAATTAAAGAAACGTTTTAGTAAAAAGCAAGGAGGAGAAAAATAGTATGTTAGAAATGGATTGGAATACAAGTACAATTTTAGCAGAAGTATTCTATTGTATTATTGGACTTATTTTTGCTTTTACTGGAGTCAGCGCTTTAAAAAATAAAGAAGTTGAAAAAAGAACAACAACTGCTATTTTTTGGTTTATTTTAGCTATTACATTTATTGCTGGACCTTATATTCCTACATGGATTACAGGAGCATGCATTATTGTTTTAGCAATCTTAACTGCTTTTGGTTTAGTACAACCAGCAGCAATGCATATTCCAACAGCTAAAGAAACAAGAGAAAATGCAGATAAATATGGTTATAAATCATTTATCCCACCAGTTGTTTTAGCTTTATCAGCTGTTGTCGTGGCAACATTCTTTACAGATTTAGGAGCAAACAATGCTATTGGTATTAGTGCTATCATTGGTTTAATTGTTGCTTACTTTATTTTCAAACCTAAATTCTCTTTACCATTTAAAGATGGTATTCGTTTAACAGATAACGTAGGAACAACAGGTATCTTACCACAAGTTTTAGCAGCTTTAGGATCATTATTTACTGCTGCTGGAGTAGGTGCAGTTATTGCTGCTGGAGTAGGTGCTATTATTCCTGAAGGAAATCATCTTATCGCTGTAGCTGTTTATTGTATTGGTATGGCTTTATTTACAATGATTATGGGAAATGGTTTTGCTGCTTTTGCGGTTATTACTGTAGGAATTGGATATCCATTCTTAATTGCTCAAGGTGCTAATCCAATTGTTGTTGGTGCTTTAGGATTAACTGCAGGATATTGTGGTACTTTAATGACACCAATGGCTGCAAACTTTAATATTATGCCTGCAGCTTTATTGGAAACCAAGAGTAAATATGCTATAATAATTTCACAATTACCAGTTGCGTTAATTATGTTAGCAATACATATTGTTTTAATGTATGTATTAGCTTTCTAGGAGGAAATGAAATGAAATTATTATTAACTGCATTTGATCCTTTTGGAGGAGAAAAAATTAATCCAGCTTTAGAAGCTGTCAAACGTGTTCAAGATAAAATTGGTGATCTTGAAATCGTTAAATTAGAAGTGCCAACTGTTTTCTATAAATCAATTGATACAGTTGCAAATACTATTGAAAAAGAACAACCAGATGTTGTTTTATGTATTGGTCAAGCAGGTGGAAGATTTGATTTAACACCAGAAAGAGTTGCTATCAATATTAATGATGCACGTATTCCTGATAATGAAGGAAATCAACCATTAAGTGGTCCAATTTTTGAAGATGGAGAAAATGCTTATTTTTCAACTTTACCAATCAAAGCAATGGTTGCTGAAATTAGAAAAGCTGATATTCCAGCAAGTGTTTCTAATTCAGCAGGAACTTATGTATGTAATCATTTAATGTATGGTGTTCTTTATACAATTGCTAAAAAATATCCATCAATGCGTGGTGGATTTATGCATGTACCATTTATTACAAGTCAAGTTGCTAATCGTCCAACAAATGCACCAAGTTTATCACTTGATACAATTGTTAAAGGAATTGAAGCTGCTTGTAAGGCAATTGCTGAAAATCCAGAAGATATTGTCGCTGTTGAAGGACATACACATTAGTTATCAAAAACTAGAGTTAGAAATAATTCTAGTTTTTTTATTTTGTCTAAAATATTTTATTGAAATTTGTAGGCTAATCTATTAAATTATTAATAGGGTTATTCTCGAACGAGAATAACGGAGGGCTTATGTTGGATTTATATCATCGAAAAATAGATTATATGCGTATTTCCATTACAGATCGTTGTCACTTTCAATGTAATTATTGCAAAAGTGATCATCCGCAAAAATTAAATCATCAAGATATTTTATCTTATGAACAATTATTGTTGATTGTGGATCAAGCTATTCAGCTAGGAATAAAGAAATTTAAAATAACTGGTGGAGAACCAACACTTAGAAAAAACTATCTTTTCTTTATTAAAGAATTAAAGAAAAGAGATGTAGAAGTAACTTTAACAACCAATGGATCATTATTTAAAAAAGAAGATTTAAAAACTTTAAAGGAAATAGGAATTGATGGTATTAATTTTTCAATTGATACCCTTGATGCAAAAGAGTATTTTTTACTAACAAAACAAGATTGTTTGAAACAAGTTCTAGAAAATCTATTTTATGCTTATTATTTAAAAATTCCTGTAAAAATCAATTGTGTTGTTGATAATACATTTACTCTAAAAAGATTAAAACAAATGTTAGCAATGGTTAAAGATAAAAAAATAGCACTTCGTTTTATAGAATTGATGCCTTTAAATATAGAACAACGAAATCAAAAAATGATTGATATTCAAAATTATTTAAAGCAATATCCTATAAAACAATATCAGGGTAAATTAGGAAATGGACCAGCTCATTATTATACAATCGAAGGCTATCAAGGCTATATCGGATTGATTGAAGCGCTTCATCATAAGTTTTGTTATCAATGCAATCGCATTCGTCTAACAAGTACTGGTAAGTTAAAACCATGTTTGTTTTATAATGAAATGTATGACTTAAAGCCTTATTTAAATAATGAAGAACAATTGCTTTTACATTTAAAAAAAGCTATTGAATCAAAACCAAAAGAGCATCATTTTGAAGAAAATGTTTCTTATACAAAAATGAATGAAATAGGAGGATAATATGGATTTTACACACTTTGATGAAAATGGAAATGCCATTATGGTTGATGTGTCTTCTAAAGACACAACACAAAGAACAGCAATTGCTTATGGTGAAATTTATGTGGGTAAAGAAATACTTGAAAAAATTGAAAAACATCAAATGAAAAAAGGTGATGTTCTTTCAGTAGCAAGAATTGCTGGAATTATGGCAGTAAAGAAAACCAGTGATATTATTCCTTTATGTCATCCTTTACTTTTAAGTAAGATTACTGTTGATTTTCATATTAATCATGAAAAAGAATTAATTGAAACTTATTGTCAAGTTACCTGTTTAGGTAAAACAGGTGTTGAAATGGAAGCACTTCATGGTGTGAGTGCTACACTACTTACTATTTATGATATGTCAAAGGCTGTTAGTAAAGAAATGGAAATTAGAAATATTCATTTAATAAGTAAAAGTGGTGGAAAGAGTGGTGATTTTAAATGGCAGGACAAATAAAAGCAATTTGTCTAAGTGAAAAAAAAGGAACGGCAAAAATTCCTGTTGAAAAAATTGAAGTTATTGAAAATTACGGTTTTAAAAATGATGCCCATGCGGGATCTTGGCATCGACAAGTTTCTTTGCTATCTTATGAAACAAGAGAAGAATTCAAACAAATGGGTTCTACTGTTGAAGATGGTGCTTTTGGTGAAAATTTACTTATTTCAGGAATTGATTTTAATGAAATTGAAATAGGAACTTGTCTTAAAATAGGTGATGTTATACTTGAAATTACTCAACTTGGAAAAAGTTGTCATAACCATTGTGCTATTTACCATCAAGTTGGAAAGTGTATCATGCCTACCAATGGTGTATTTTCTCGTGTTTTAAAAGGAGGAGAGATTCGATTGAATGATTCAGTTGAAGTTTTAAAAGAAAAAGATAAACGTTTACGTGTGGCTATACTTACATTATCTGATAAGGGAAGTCAAGGTCAAAGAGAAGATTTAAGTGGTTTTTATATTCAAGATTATTTTAAAGAAAGAGGTTATTATGTCACTTCTTATGAAATCTTACCCGATGAGCAAGCTTTAATTGAAAAAGCACTGATTAATTTAGCAGATCGTTGTCATAATGATTTGATTATAACGACAGGTGGAACGGGGTTAAGCATGCGAGATGTCACACCAGAAGCAACACTTAAAGTAGCAACAAGAAATGTACCAGGTATTAGTGAGGCGATTCGTTATGAGTCAATGAAATATACCAATCGTGCGATGCTTTCAAGAGGTGTTTCTGTTTTAAGAAATCAGACATTAATTGTAAATTTGCCAGGAAGTTTAAAAGCTGTAAAAGAAAGTTTAGATATTATTATTGATCCTTTAAAACATGGATTACAAATCTTAAAAGGAGAAGCACATGATTGTGCTCGTAAAGATGATTGATTTATCTCCTTTATATATTTCTTTAAAAACAGCAATTATTACAATTATTATTACTTTCTTTTTAGGTTTATTTCTAGCAAAATGGACACTTAATCGAAAACATGATTTAACTAAAATTATATTAGATGGTATTTTTACCTTACCTCTTGTTTTACCACCTACTGTTATGGGATTTTTCTTATTGATGATTTTTGGCGTTAATCAGCCTATTGGAAAACTTTTTATCAATGTTTTTCATTACAAAATTGCTTTTAGCTTTTCAGCAACAGTTATTGCTGCGGTCGTGATTTCTTTTCCTTTGATGTATCGTAGTGCTAAAGCGGCCATGGAACAAGTGGATCATGACTTAATTGATGCAGGAAGAACACTTGGAATGTCAGAAAAAAGAATTTTCTTTACGGTTATTTTACCTGAAGCTATGCCGGGTATCATTAGTGGAGGTGTTTTATCTTTTGCAAGAGGCTTAGGTGAATTTGGAGCAACAGCTATGCTTGCAGGAAATATTGTTGGAAAAACAAGAACATTGCCTTTAGCCGTTTATAGCGAAGTGATGTCAGGAAATTATGATCATGCAGGAGTTTATGTTTTTATTATTGTCGTTATCTGTTTAGTGGCTGTTATTATTGTAAATATTTATCAATACTCTACTAAGAAAAAAAGGAGTTTTTAGATGAAATTAGAAGTGAAAATTTTTAAAAAACTTGCTGAATATGATTTAGATGTGTGCTTTGAAAGCCATGAAGATCGACTAGGTTTAATGGGACCAAGTGGAAGTGGGAAAAGTATGGTTTTAAAATGTATTGCTGGCATTATGACACCTGATGCTGGACGCATTGTTTTAGATGATGAAGTTTTATTTGATAGTGATTTAAAAATCAATGTGCCACCGCAAAAAAGAATGATTGGTTATATGTTTCAAAATTACGCGTTATTTAATCATATGAATGTTTATCAAAATATTGCTGCTCCTTTAAAAGCACATCATGAAGATAAAGAAGTAATCAAAGAAAAAGTACAACAAATCATGAAAGATTTTAAAATAGATGATTTACAAAAAAGATATCCTCGTCAACTTTCAGGAGGACAAAAGCAACGTGTTGCTTTAGCACGTTTACTTGTTTATGATACGAAACTTGTTTTATTAGATGAGCCTTTTAGTGCTTTAGATGAGTCTTTAAAAGAAATGCTTTTAAATGAAACAAAGAAAAAATTAATTGAGTATCAAAAAAAATGTATGTTTGTGACACATAGTCCTAAGGAAATGGAAATGATGTGTGACAATAAATTAAAAATAAAAAGAGGGAGATTGGAAAAATGAAAAAATTATTAAGTTTAATGTGTAGTTTATTAATGATTGTTACTTTATGTGGTTGTTCATCAACTCAAGATCAACAAGAAGAAGTAACATTAACACTTGCTGCAGCAGCAAGTTTGGAAAATACGTTTGAAGATAAACTTATTCCAGAATTTGAAAAAGAAAATCCAAATATTAAAGTTCAAGGAGTTTATGATTCAAGTGGTAAATTACAAATTCAAATTGAACAAGGACTAAAAGCAGATGTTTTCTTTTCTGCAGCAACAAAACAAATGAATGCACTTGTTGATGAAAAATACATCAATGATAAAGATGTTGTTAATTTATTAGAAAATAAACTTGTTTTAATTACTGGAAAACAAACAACAACAGAAGTTAAAGATTTTAGTGATATCGCGAAAGCAGAAACAATTGCTATTGGGGATCCTGAAGTTGTACCAGCTGGTCAATATGCAAAGATGGCATTAACTCATTTAGGATTATATGATGCCTTAACTTCAAAATATAGTTTAGGTGGAAATGTAACAGAAGTATTAAACTGGGTTGCTTCTTCTTCAAGTGAAGTAGGAATTGTTTATTCAACAGATGCTAAAAGTAGTAAAGATGTTAAAGTTCTTGCTAAATGTGATAACAGTCTATTAGATGAACCAGTTATTTATCCAGTAGCTAAACTTGCTAAAACAAAACATAGTGATGAAACTGAAAAATTCATGAAATTTATTCAAAAGAAATCTTCTTTAAAACAATTTGAAAATTACGGATTTACTGTTAATAAATAACATGAAAGAAATCAAAACTGAAGATGCTATAGGTAGTGTACTCTGCCATGACATCACAGAAATTGTAAAAGATCAAAGAAAAGGCCCTCGTTTTAAGAAGGGCCATATTATTAAAGAAGAAGATATTGAAGTATTATTGAATTTAGGAAAAGAACATCTTTATGTTTTTGAAAAAGATGAAACAATGATGCATGAAAATGATGCTGCTGAAATATTATGTAATCTTTGTTTCAATGAACATATGGAAAAAAGTGGTATTAGTGAAGGGAAGATTGAACTTAAAAGTACGATAGATGGATTATTTAAAGTAAATCGAGAAGAACTTTTTAAGGTGAATTCTTTTGGACAAATGATGATAGCAACCAGACAAGGAAATGTACCTGTAAAAAAAGGTGATAAACTTGCTGGAATGCGTATTATCCCACTTGTTATTGAAAAAGAAAAAATGCAACAAATCCAAGAAAAAGTTCGAAAACCTATTTTAAAAATCATGCCTTATCAAATAAAAACAGCCGGAATTATTACTACAGGTTCGGAGGTTTACAAAGGAAGAATTAAAGATACATTTACCCCAGTCATTGTAGAAAAATTAAAAGAATATGGAGTAGAAGTTACTTATCATAGTTTGTCATTAGATGATCATGAAATGACAACCAGTAAAATCAATGAAGCTTTAAAACAAGGAGTGGATCTTGTTTTATGTACAGGTGGTATGTCTGTTGATCCTGATGATAAAACACCACTTGCAATAAAAAATACAGGTGCAAAAATTATAAGTTATGGTGCACCCGTTCTTCCAGGAGCGATGTTTTTATTGAGTTATAAAGGTGATGTTCCGATTGTTGGATTACCAGGATGTGTCATGTATTCACGTCGAACAATTTTTGATGTTGTTTTACCAAGACTTCTTGCTAAGGATCCAATTACGAGTGACGAACTTGCTTCACTTGGTGAAGGTGGACTTTGTTTAAATTGTCCTGTTTGCATTTTTCCAAATTGTGGACTTTCGAAGGGATAAAAGATGACTTATAAGAATCCAAAAAAATTTGATATGAAGATTCGTCTTTATAACCAAGAAAAAAGCTTTGGTAAAGGTGTTTATGAATTAATGAAAAAAACGCAAACTTTTGGTTCTTTATCAGGAGCTTACAAAGATATGAAAATGTCAAATTCGAAGGCTTGGAAAATTTTAAAAAGAGCGGAAGAGGATTTAGGAATGCCCCTTGTTGAACGTGTCAGTGGTGGTAAAGATGGTGGTGGCAGTAAACTCACTCAAGAAGGTGAATTACTGTTAGAAAAGTATGAAAAATTCATTCAAGAAATGAATGACTATGCCAATATTCGTTTTAAGGAGATTTTTAATGATGAATAAACAGGAATATTTAATTGTTACTTTTCATTCTTTAGATGATGCGATGGACTTAGATGCTAAACAAACTCTTTCTATGAAAGGGCGTTTGATTCCTAAACCATCTGTTATTGATGCAGGATGCGGGATGTGTTTTTCTTGTCAAAATAAAGATATGGATAAATGGAAAACATTTTTAAAAGAAGAACAAATTCACTATGAAAAAATAGTAAAGGTGGTATTTTAAATGGAAGAAAAGCTTTATTGTAAAAGCGGTGGCTGCAGTGCTAAATTAGGGACTAAAAAATTGAGTCATATTTTAGAGAAGATTGATAAATATCCTAATCCCAACTTACTTGTTGGCTTTGATAGTCATGATGATGCGTCTGTTTATCAAATAAATGAGCATCAAGCTATTGTTTCAACACTTGATTTCTTTCCACCAATGGTAGAAGATCCTTACTTATTTGGACAAATTGCAGCAACAAATGCTTTAAGCGATGTTTATGCAATGGGCGGTACTCCTCTAACTGCTTTAAATATTGTATGTTTTAATGAAAAAGATGATTTGAATATTTTAGGTAAGATCATTGAAGGTGGTAATGATAAGTTAAAAGAAGCAAAGGTTGTTTTATCAGGTGGACATTCGATCAAAGATGAATTCACAAAATATGGCTTAAGTGTTACTGGAATCGTAGATCCAAATAAAATGATTCAAAATAATGGTGTGCAAATAGGTGATACATTAATTCTTACTAAAAAATTAGGTGTTGGTTTAACATTGAATGCTTATCGTTTAAATGATGCACGTCAAGAAATGTTAAATGAAGTTTTTAAGAGTATGACAACGCTTAATAAATATGCTTTTGATGTTTTAAATAAATATACAATTCATGCTTTAACGGATGTCACAGGGTTTGGTTTACTTGTTCATTTAGATGAAATGCTTGATGGAAAAGCCAGTGCTCTTTTAGATAAAGAAAAAATTCCTTATTTTGAGGATTGTCCTTATTATGTAAATGAGTTTTACTTGAGTGGGGGAGCACAACATAATCGAAATGCGATGAAAAATAAGGTTAACTTTGAAAAAGATAATTTTATTTTAGAAGAAATATTATATGATCCTCAAACTAGTGGAGGACTTCTTGCTTGTGTAGCAAGTGATGATTTAAAAGATATATTAAATGATTTTAAACAAGCAGGACTTGCTTGTTATGTGATTGGCAAAATTGTTGACAAAGATCAATTTGATATTTATGTACGTTAGGAGATTGTTATGGAAATTTTAGATGCAAGAGGACTTGAATGTCCACTACCAGTTGTGAAAACAAAAGAATTATTAAAAGAAATCGATAAAGTAAAGGTATTGGTTGATAATGAAATTGCAATCGAAAATTTAACAAAATTTGCAGGAGTAAGACATTATCAAATCGTTACAGGTGATGATGGTAATGATTTTTATGCCATTATTGCTAAAGAAGGTATTGATGAAGAATTAGATTTTAATGAAAAAAGTGGTGATGTCGTTGTTATTTCAAGTAAAACAATGGGAAGTAATGAAGAACTTGGTGCAATTTTAATGAAATCATTTATCTTTGCACTTACAAAACAAGATCAATTACCTAAAGAAATGATTTTCTATAATGAAGGTGTTTTTCTTACAACAAGTGAGGGAGATATTTTAAATGATTTAAAATATCTTGAAAGTCAAGGCGTTGATATTGTAAGTTGTGGAACATGTTTAGACTTCTTTAAACGTAAAGAATTATTACAAGTAGGGACTGTCACAAATATGTACGATATAGTTGAAAGGATGGAAAAGGCTGAAAAAGTCATTAAGCCATAAGAAAAATGAAAGATTTGGTTATTGTAAGAGGTGGTGGCGATATTGCTACGGGAACCATTTATAAACTATATAAATGTGGTTTTAAAGTTTTGATTTTAGAAATTGAAAAACCAAGTGCAATTCGAAGAAATGTTGCTTTTTGTGAAGCTATTTATGATAAACAAAAACAAGTAGAAGATGTTACTTGTTATCTAGCACATGACTATGATGAAGCCAAACAATTTTTAATGGAAAATAAAGTAACTTTATTAATTGACCCAAATGCAAAAGCAATTGATTATTTTAAACCAGAGGTTGTTGTTGATGCAATTCTTGCTAAAAAAAATTTAGGAACAACCAAAGAAATGGCACCAATTACGATTGCTTTAGGACCAGGGTTTATTGCTGGAAAAGATGTTAATGTTGTTATTGAAACAATGCGTGGACATAAACTTGGAAGAACTATTTATCAAGGGGCTGCTTTAAAAAATACAGGTATACCAGGAATCATTAAAGGTTATGGAAAAGAACGTGTTATTCATTCTCCTGTTGCAGGGACTGTAAAACATGTAAAACATTTAACAGACATTGTAAAAAAAGGTGAAGTGATTGCTTATGTTGATCAAACACCTATTTATGCGACAATGGATGGATTACTTCGAGGTTTGATTAAAGAAGGTTTTGTGGTTACTAAAGGTTTTAAAATGGCAGATATTGATCCACGTGAAGATGAATATGAAAATTGTTTTACTATTTCAGATAAAGCGCGTTGCATTGCTGGTGGTGTGATTGAAGCAATTTTCTATTTAAGAGGACATAGAAATGATTTATCTTGATCAAGCGGCAACTAGTTTTCCTAAAATTAAAGAAGTTCAAGAAGCAGTGATTGATTGTATGAATCATTGTACAAATGCGAATCGCTCAACGAGTACGACGAGTTTAAATGCGAGTCGTTTGATTTATCAAACACGTAAACTTATTAAAGAATATTTTCATGTACCACAAGATGGATGCGTGATTTTAAATAGTGGAAATACAGAAAGTCTCAATACATGTATTAAAGGCATTTTAAAAAAAGGTGATCACGTGATTACAACTTATGCTGAACATAACAGTGTTTTAAGGCCACTTTATCAATTAGAAAAAGCAAATATCATTACGCTATCTATTACATCACCTACACTAGAGGGTATTGAAAAATGTCTTCAAGAAAATACGAAATTGATTATTGTAACGCACAGTTCAAATGTGACAGGTGAAATTTATCCAATTGCTAAAATTGGAAAACTTGCACATGATCATGATATTTTGATGATGAGTGATGTGGCGCAAAGTGCAGGACATATTTCTATTGATATGAAAAAAATGAATTTAGATATTTTATGTTTTAGTGGTCATAAAGGATTACTTGGAAATAGTGGAATTGGTGGCTTTTGTTTAGCTGGTGCTATAGAAATGGAACCTTTAATCAGTGGTGGAACGGGAATGGACTCTTTTAATCATTTTCAAAGTAATTATTATCCAGAACATGTAGAGGCTGGAACACGTAATATAACAGGAATTGCTTCTTTGAATGCAGGAATTTCTTATTTATTAAAATATCAAGCTGAAAAATCAAAATATACAAGTGAGTTAATTGAATTTTTATATAATGGCTTAAAAAATATACAACAAGTTATTATTTATGGCGATTTTAAAGAAAGGACACCTATTGTTGCATTCAATATTAAAGGAATGGATAGTTTTAAAGTGGCTGACATTTTAAGTAATCAATATGATATAGCTATTCGTTGTGGTGCTCATTGTGCACCCTTGATGCATCAACATCTCAATACAGTGGAAAGTGGACTTGTAAGAGTATCACTTTCATTTATGAATACAAAAGAAGAAATACAATTTTTCATTAAAGCAATTCAAAAAATAAGTGAGGAACGATTATGATCATTAGTGTTATTGGTTCAGGTGGAAAGACAACGAAAATCAAACAATTGAAAGATAAATATTTAAAAGAAGGTAAGAGTGTTTTAATAACGACTACCACTCATATGAAAATAGAAGAAAAAACATTAGTAGATCCAAGTCATGAAGAAATTATAAAAGAAATTAAAAAGTGTGGCTATGCACATGCTGGTAGTAGAGCGGATAGTCAAAAAATTAAATCTTTAGATGATGATTTATTAAAAAAATTAAAAAAAGAAATAGATGTGATTTTAATTGAAGCGGATGGCTCTCATGGATTACCTTTAAAGTATCCTAGAGATCATGAACCTGTTATAGATAAAGACAGTGATGAAATTATTTTAATTACTTCTTTAAAAGGACTGGGTAAGTTAGTTAAGGATGTTGTACATGGTTATCAAGAAATGAAAGTGGATGAAAATCAAATAGTAGATTGTCTTTTTGTTCAACATCTTATAAATATTTATTTAGAAAAAATAAAAAAATATAATACTTCTATCAAAATTCAAGTAAACGGAGCAGATACGCTGTATGAAAAAGCACTTGCTTCATTATTAGAAAACCAAAAAGATGTAACACTTATCAATGAAGAATGGTTCTTACCGCAACCAAAACTTGTTATTTTAGGTGCTGGACATGTTAGCCAATATGTAAGCAAACTAGCTTCTATGTTAGATTTCTATACAATTGTTATTGACGAAAGAAAAGAATTTGCATGTAAAGAATTATTCCCTGAAGCTAATGAGATTCATTGTGTTCCTTTTGATAAGGCTGATCATTATTTTCCTAAAGAAACAAATACATGTTATGTTATTGTTACAAGAGGACATAAAGATGATCGTTTGTGTTTAAAAAAGACACTTTCTATACAAAGCCTTTATGTAGGAATGATTGGAAGCAAAAAGAAAGTTAAACAGACTTATGACGCTTTATTAGAAGAAGGATATCAACAAGCTGCACTTGATAAAGTCCATGCGCCTATTGGTTTACCTATTAAAGCGGTAACCCCTGCAGAAATTGCCGTGAGTATCATGTCTGAAATTATAGCTATTAAAAATGAACATCAATATTCAAGCATGACAAGTGACTTATTAGAGGTACAAGGTGATGGTGTTTTATGTATTATTACTGATAAAAAAGGATCAACACCACGTACTGTAGGCAGTATGATGTTTGTAAGTGAAAAAAGACTTGTTGGTTCGATTGGTGGGGGAAGAGAAGAATATCAAGCTATTTTAGATGCTAAGGATTGTCAAAAGGTAATGATGAAGCATTATGAATTAAATAATAATGAAAGTGCCAATTTAGGAATGATTTGTGGAGGAAGCAATGATGTTTTGTTTCTTCCTATTAAGCAGCGTTAGCTGCTTTTTTTGTATCTATAAATCATTTTTTTTGTAGTATCTTGATGAAAAAAAAAGAGTTATGCTACAATTTTTTTGTTTTAAGAAGGTTAATTTAATGTGAGGGAGAGAGAATATGGAGAAAAAAGAGTATGCAAGTCCTTATGAATTTGAAGGGAAAATTCCTTTAAAACAGGCAATTATTTTAGGTTTACAACATGTTTTAGCAATGTTTGTTGGGAATCTTACACCGGTACTTATTATTACAGGTGCCTGTGCTGCGATGCATGATGCAGATGTTTTTGCAGCAATTCAAGTTTCACTTTTACAAAATGCAATGTTAATTGCAGGTGTTGTTACATTAGTACAATTATTTTCAATTGGTCCTATTGGTGGTAAAGTCCCAATTATCATGGGAACAAGTTCAGGATTTATTGGTGTTTTCCAAAGTGTCGCTCATGTAATGGGTGGTGGAGTTTTAGGTTATGGTGCCATCATGGGTGCAAGTATTATTGGTGGTTTGTTTGAAACTGTTTTAGGTTTTCTTTTAAAACCACTACGTCGTTTTTTCCCATCGGTTGTTACAGGAACAGTTGTTTTATCAATTGGTTTATCTTTAATTGGTGTAGGTGTTGCTTCTTTTGGGGGAGGAAGCAGTGCTCAAGATTATGGATCTGTAGAAAATCTTTTAATTGGTTTATTTGTTTTAGTAGTTATTTTAGCTTTTAAACATGGCACAAAAGGAATGCTAAGCAATTCAGCAGTTTTAATAGGAATTATATGTGGTTATGTTTTATGTATGATCTTACCATTTTTCATTTCAACAACTGGTATTGCCAGTGATGGAACAGAGTTTGTTAAATCATGGGTTTTAAATTGGGATAAAGTGGCTCAAGCAAAATGGTTTGCCTTACCAAAATTAATGCCAGTAAAACCAGTTTTTGATTTAAGAGCAATTTTACCAGTATTAATTATGTTTATTGTTACAGCTGTTGAAACTGTAGGAGATATTTCTGGTGTTATGGAAGGTGGAATGTCAAGAGAAGCTACTGATCAAGAATTATCAGGTGGTGTTATTTGTGATGGTATTGGGTCATCAATTGCAGCATTATTTGGTGTTTTACCAAATACATCATTTTCACAAAACGTTGGTTTAGTAACAATGACTAAAATTGTCAATCGTTTTGCTTTAGCATGTGGAGCTGTTTTCTTAATTATTTGTGGTTTATTTCCTAAATTAGCTGCACTTGTTTCAATTATGCCACAATCAGTATTAGGTGGAGCTGCAGTCATTATGTTTTCATCAATTGTTATGTCTGGTATTCAATTAATTACTAAAGAACCACTTACAGCACGTTCAATGACAATTGTCTCTGTTGCTTTAGGTTTAGGTTACGGTATTGGAGCAAATAGTGCGATTTTAGTTCAACTTCCACAAGCTATTCAAATGATTTGTGGTGAATCAGGAATTGTACCGGCTGCGTTTGTAGCGATTATTTTAAATATTTTATTACCAAAAGATAAACAATAAAGGAGGGTTTTCTTTGTTAACAATTAGAAATTATGTGCGACCTCAAACAATTGAGGAAGCGTATGAATATGCAAAAAAACCAATGAATGTTGTTTTAGGTGGTATGTTATGGCTTAAAATGCAAAATAGAAATGTTAATTTTGCTATTGATTTATCTGATTTGCATTTAGATCAAATTGAAGAAGTAGATGATGAAATACATATTGGTGCGATGGTTTCTTTAAGAGAACTTGAAACAAATGAACTTTTAAATGAGTTTACACAAGGAGCCATTAAAGAAAGTGTACGTCACATTGTAGGTGTTCAATTTAGGAATTTAGCGACAATTGGGGGATCTATCTATGGAAGATTTGGTTTTTCTGATGTTTTAACACTTTTTATGGCGCTTGATTGCGAGGTAGAACTTTATCCAACCGGTCGTGTTTCTATTAAAGAATTTGCAAATATGAAATTTACTAAAGATATCCTTACAAAGGTTATTGTAAAAAAAGTGCCGACAAAAGTAGTTTATTTATCGCAAAGAAATATTTCAACAGATTTTCCAGTTTTAACCTGTGCTGTAAGTTGTATTGATCAACATTATACATGTATTATTGGAGCTAGACCTTTACATGCTGTAGCATTTAATGGAGATAGTTATTTTGAAACAGGAATTACTGAAGAAAATATTCAAAATTTTACAAAATTTGTTTTATCAGAATTAAAATTAGGAAGTAATTCGAGAGCTTCTAAAGAATATCGTCAAAAGATTGCAAAAGTTTTAATAAAAAGGGCTTTTCTTCAATTAAAGGAGGATGTATATGGAAATTAAATTGACTTTAAATGGAGAAAAAATTGTGCAAGATATAGAACCTGATTTATTACTTATTGATTTTGTGAGAAAAAATGGTTGTTATAGTGTCAAACGTGGGTGTGATACAAGTAACTGTGGCTTATGTACAGTTTTATTAAATGATAAACCTGTGCTTTCTTGTAGTGTTCTTGCGATGCGTGCAAATGGCGCAAAAGTAGTTACCTTAGAAGGAATGCAGGAAGAAGCTAAACCTCTTGCAACATTTATTGCAAGTCAAGGGGCTGAACAATGTGGATTTTGTAATCCGGGATTTATGATGAATACACTTGCTTTATTAAAAGAAAACCCTCATCCAAATGATGATGAAATCAAGGAATTTTTAGCTGGTAATTTATGTCGTTGTTCAGGATATGAAGGACAACTTAGAGGTATTAAAAATTATTTACAATATCTTGAAGAAAAGGGGAATGAATAATGGCTTATAAACATATTGAAAAACCCGTTATGAAAAAAGATGCGATGAATCTTTTACTTGGTAAGCCTGTTTATGTAGATGATATAACAAGTCAGGATTGTTTAGTTGTTAAAGTATTAAGATCACCACATGCCCATGCTTTGATTGAAGAAATTGATGTTTCTAAAGCGCAAAAAATTCCTGGTATTGAAGCTGTCTATACGTATAAAGATGTTCCTCAAAGTCGTTTTACAATGGCTGGACAAACGCCTCCAGAACCAAGTCCTTATGATCGTTTGATTTTAGATCAAAGAGTTCGTTTTGTAGGGGATGCCGTCGCTATTGTTGCTGGGATTAATGAAAAGGTTGTTGATCGTGCTTTAAAAATTATTAAAGTAAAATATCAGGTTTTAACACCTGTTCTTGATTTTACAAAAGCAAAAGATAATGAGGTATTAGTTCATCCTGAAGAAAATTGGAAAGCTTTGTGTCCTGTAGGTGCAGATAATCAAAGAAATCTCGTAGCAACAAATTCTTCAAGTCAAGGTAATTTAGAAAAAGTTTTTGCTTCTTGTGACCAAGTAATTGAAAGAACCTATCATACAAGAGCAAATCAACAAGCAATGATGGAAACTTTTAGAACGTATTGTGAAATCGATCCTTATGGAAGACTTCATGTTATTTCTTCTACTCAAATTGTTTTCCATTGTCGAAGAATTCTTGCGAACGCTCTAGGAATTCCTCAATCGAAAATTCGTGTTGAAAAGCCAAGAATTGGTGGAGGTTTCGGGGCTAAACAAACGGTTGTGGCTGAGGTTTATCCAGCTTTTGTAACATGGATGACAAAGAAACCCTCTAAAATGATATATAGTCGTAAAGAATCACAAATTGCCTCTACACCACGTCATGAAATGCAAGTGACTGTTAAATTAGGAGCCATGAATGATGGAACAATTCGAGCAATGGACGTTTATACGCTTTCAAATAGTGGGGCTTTTGGTGAACATGGGCCAACAACAGTAGGCTTATCGGGACATAAATCGATTCCACTTTATACAAATAATCTAGAAGCTTTTAAATTCTCTTATGATGTTGTTTATACCAATTGTCAAGCTGCAGGTGCTTATCGTGGTTATGGCGCTACACAAGGACTTTTTGCAGTAGAGTCAATTGTAAGTGAAATGGCAGGAATTTTAGGTATTGATCCAGTAGTTATTCGAGAAAAAAATATGGTTAGACAGGGCCAAACAATGGGGGCCTATTATAATGAAGTTGCTAAAGCATGTGCGTTAGACAAATGTATGGATCATGCTAAAAGACTTTTTGATTGGGAAAACAAGTCAAAAGTACGTGTCTTAGAAAATGGTAAAATTAGAAGTGCTGGTGTAGCTATGGCCATGCAAGGATCAGGTATTTCAGGCGTAGATGTTGGTTCAGCTACATTAAAACTTGAAGATGATGGTTATTATACACTTCATATTGGAGCGGCTGATATGGGAACAGGGTGTGATACGATTCTTGCACAAATGGCAGCTGAATGTTTAGATTGTGATGTTGATCAAATTGTTGTCTTTGGAGCAGATACAGATATTTCACCTTATGATTCAGGTTCTTATGCTTCTTCAACAACTTATGTAACAGGAAAGGCAGTAGAACAAGCCTGTGAAAAATTAAAAAATAATTTATGTAATATTGCTATGCAAACATTTAATTGTGAAAAAGAAGATGTTGAATTTACATCTCAGGGTGTTAAAAATTTAAAGACAAATGAACTTTTGACTTTAAAAGAACTGGCTTTAAAAGCCATGTGTGGAAATAATATTGAAACACAAGTTACGGTTACACATTCGTCACCATTTTCACCACCGCCTTATATGGTAGGAATGGTTGAAATTGAACTTGATAAAGAAACAGGTCAAGTAGATATTCTTGATTATGTTGCTGTGGTTGATTGTGGAACTGTCATTAATACAAATTTAGCACGTGTCCAAACTGAAGGCGGTCTAGTCCAAGGAATTGGTATGGCACTTTATGAAGATGTTCAATATACAAAACGAGGAGCGATTCCTGAAAATTCATTTATGCAATATAAGATTCCTACACGTTTGGATATGGGAAAAATTAGAGTTGAATTTGAAAGCAGCTATGAACCAACTGGACCTTTCGGTGCAAAGTCAATTGGAGAAATTGTTATAAATACACCATCTCCTGCAATCGCTAATGCTATCTATCGAGCAACAGGTAAGTATTTAAAGGATCTTCCAATGACTCCTGAAAAAATTTTAATGGCAATCGAAGAATAATGAAAACGTATATTATTTATTTAGCAGCAGGGAATAGTCGTCGTTTTAAAGAAGATAAGTTGCATGTACTTTTTAAAGGAAAAGAACTTTATCTTTATGGGATTAATACTTTGAAACAATTATTAAAATATCGAGATGATATAGAAATCATCATTGTTTCTAATACAATCGATATACAAGAAAATTGTATGCATAGTTATAAAAGTCCTTTAAGTGAAAAAGGAATTTCTTATTCAATTAAAGCTGCTTTAGATCATATCAACCAACAAGATGACTATCAAATGATGTTTATGGTTGCAGATCAACCAAATCTATTTTATCAAACACTCAATAAGATGATTGATACATTTAATCAATCATCTTATTCTATATGTTCTTTAATATTTAAAGAAAGAGTAGGAAATCCTGTAATCTTTTCTAAAAAATATTTCAATGAGTTATATTCTTTAAAAGAAGATCAGGGAGGACGTAAGATTGTTAATAAATATCCACAAGAATGTTTCTATTTTAAAATTGATAATGAAAAAGAACTTTATGATATTGATTATCAAAGTGATTTACAAGAACTTATAAAGGAAGAAGAATATGATTGAATATGCTAAATTAGAAGATAAAGAAGAAATCTATAATTTGATTTGTATTTTAGAAAATAAAGAGATCAATAAAAAACACTTTGATTGCGTTTTTGAAAATTCTTTAAAAGATGAAGATATTATTTATTTAGTTTATCGAGATGAAAAAATTGAGGGTTTTCTAAGTTTTAAAATACATCATTATTTACATCATGACCATGATACAGGTGAAATTGTAGAACTTGTTGTTTTACCAGAAAAAAGAAGTTTGAAAATTGGTAAACAATTGATTGAAAAAATTGAAGAGATTGCAAAAGATAAGCAACTCGAACAAATTGAGCTTTCTACTTCCACTTATCGTAAAGATGCCCATCGTTTTTATGAAAGACAAGGTTATGAAAAATTACATTATAATTATACGAAAGAACTAGATGACTAACCGTCATCTTTTTTTCACATCTTTTACACATAGTCATGCTACAATAAAGTTGAAGAGGTGGTAGTAATGTATAAAGCATTAATGATAGAAGATCATAAAGAAGTAAGAGACTTTGTTAAAGAGTATTTTGGTCATAAAGAAATAGAAGTTATAGAAGCTCAAAATGGTTATGAAGGATTAGCAATATTAGATGATACAATCGATATCATTTTACTTGACATCATGATGCCTGGAATCGATGGCTATGAAGTTTGTAAACAGATAAGAAATCGATATAATACGCTTATTATTTTTATAAGTGCTCTATCAGAAGATGAAAACCAATTAAAAGCTTATGAATATGGGGCAGATGATTATATTACTAAACCTTTTAAACCTTCTTTGTTATATGCTAAATGTTTAGCACTTTTAAAAAGAAATAAAAAGGTTGAAATAAACCAAATACAATCAGGAAAAGTTTTTTTGGATTTAGATAAACATATTTTAGTAATTGAAGAAGATAATATTACTTTAACAGATAAAGAATTTAAATTACTTCATTATTTAATGAAGAATCAAGGAATTGTTTTGTCAAGAGAAAAGATCTTAGATGCTTTATGGGGCTATGATTATTATGGTGATGGGCGTGCTGTAGATACCTATATCAAACGATTAAGAAAAAGATTAGGAAAATATTCTTGTTATATTCAAACAGTTGTTAAAACAGGATATATGTGGAAAGGAGAAGAATTATGAAAAGAATAAGAAGTATTCAGTTTAAAGTATTCATCTGTTTGTTTATTTCTTTTATGATCGTGTTTGGGTTTATTATTAAAAATAGATATACAAATTATAGAAATCAATTATATTATAATGATTATTCAATGGAATCTAATGAATATATTGATTATGTAAAGTATTTATCAGAAAATGAATTTTTATCGCTAGACAATGCAAAAGAATTATTAGATAAAATGCCAAAATCTATAGAAAATGTTGTTTGTTTATTAGATGACCAAGAGAATATCATTAAACAATATGGATTAAATGAACAAGATTCATTTTTATATGCATCAACGATAAGGGAAGATCAAGAAATATATCAAGGTAGTTTAGATTATTATTATATTGATACAACAGGATTATCAAAAAAACAAATAGAGTTTTTAAAAGGAAATATTAGAAGTTGTCAAAATGTTCCTGATATTAGTTTATATTTTAATGGTGAAATTCAAGAATTGGGTAACTTTAAAGAATCCACAAAATATACACAAAATGCACAAGATAGGTATTTTTATGTGAAACCGTCTTATATAAGTTATAATAAGGATATTATGGGTGTCAAAAAGCAAAATGAGGTTAAAAAAATAGATCTTAATTTCTTTTATCATCATGGAAAAATAATTTATAAAAATGGTGATCCATATCCTTATCAAACAGAAACACTTTCAGTAAAAAAAATAAACCAACTTACACATCAAACAATTAAGTCAAAATTCTCTGATGTATATGTAAATGGTATGAGTGAAAGTGGCGATAGTGGTATTAATTTGCAACAATTTAAAAAGTCAGATGCGATAAAAGAGTCAATAAAAAATAATTATTTAATGGATGCAAATATGGCAGTGATTAATTCTACAAATTCATATAAATGTTATATTATACGTATTAATAGATTAGATTCATCAGCTTCTGCACTTGGTTATCTTGTTGTATTTTATGATTTTTCTACTACTGGAATACGAAATATCTATCAATGGATAGTTACGGATAATATTCCTTTATTTGCGGGAGGAATTTTATTTAGTTTATTATTTTCTTTATTTATTTCTTATATAACAACAAGACGTATTAAGCAAATTGATCAAGCAGCTTTAGAAATCAGTAATAATCATTTTGATGTTGTATTGAATACAAAAGGACATGATGAATTATCAAGTCTTTCAAGTCATATTAATACAATGTCTTCTAATTTAAAAAGGAATATGGATGCATTGAATTTAGAAATAGACCAAGTTAAAAAAATGGAACAATTAAGGAAAGAATTTATTGCTCAATTTACTCATGAAATAAAAACACCACTTGCGATTATTAATGGAAATATTGATTTGTTAGAAAATGTAGAGGATGAAGATAAGAAAAATAAGTATATAGAAGTGATTAACAAAGAAATAGGTGTTATTAATGATTTGATATTACAAATGTTAGATTTATCTAGATTAGAAGCAAAAGCAATTACTTTAGATAAAAAGGAAATTGATTTAAGAGAGTTAACGGAAGATATCATAGATGATTATGAACAGTTATTAATGGATAAAAAATTAAAAATAGAAATTCAAGGGGATGATATTTTACTTGTTGGTGATAAAAAGAGAATTGCAATGGTGATTCAAAATTATTTATCAAATGCGATAAAACATGCACTTATTAATAGTACGATTAAAATTGAAATCAAAGAAAATGAATTTTCTATTGAAAATAAAGGAAAACAAATTGATGAAAAACGTATGGATACTATTTGGGAATCCTTTGTAAGTGATGATCAAAAGGGAACAGGTTTAGGGTTAGCGATTGTTAAAAATATTCTAGAACTTCATGAAATGAGTTATGGAGTTATTAATTCAGATGATGGTGTAGAGTTTTATTTTAGGTGGCAAAAATAAATGAAAACCCTTTCTTTGAAAAATGATTATAGAATCATTAAAAAAGTATTCTTTTTTTCATAAATCAGTTCCATTTAATGAAAAAAAAGCATATAATAGGCATTGCTTAAAGGAGAGATAGTAATGAATATAATTTTAATGGGGCCACCAGGTGCTGGTAAAGGAACTCAAGCTGCTAAATTGGTGGAAAAATATGGTTTAAAACAAATTTCTACAGGGGATTTATTTAGAAAAGCAATTAAAGAAGAAACAAAATTTGGTGTTATTGCTAAATACTTTATTTCTTTTGGTTATTTAGTACCAGATGATTTTACAATTCAAATGATTCAAGAATATTTAGAAGAAAATATTAACACTGAAGAATTTAAAAATGGTTTCATCTTAGATGGTTTCCCAAGAACAATCATTCAAGCTAGAAAATTAGCTGATATTTGTTCAATGTTCAATTTTAAAATTGATGCTGTAATCAACTTAGATATTCCTGAAGATGTATTAGTTAAACGTTTATCAGGAAGAAGAACTTGTGCTGATTGTGGTAAATCATATCATATCGTTTACAATCCACCTAAAAAAGAAGGTGTTTGTGATGTATGTGGTGGTGAATTAACACAACGTTCTGATGAAAGTGAAAAAGCTGTTCAAGTACGTATTGATACTTACAATAAACAAACTAAACCTTTAATTGATTACTACACTATGTTAGGTGAACTTACTAACGTTGATGGAAATCAATCAATGGATGAAGTTGCTGAAGAAATCTATAAAGTATTAGATAATTTAAAATAGAAGCGAGAGCTTCTATTTTTTTTCATAAAATGAAATAAGCTTTCTTGTATAGACCTCTATGTTATAATGAATGTGTCAAAAAATGGAGGATATAGAAATGAGTAAAAAACCTGTAAAAATTGTAACAATTGGTGGAGGAAGTAGTTATACACCAGAATTAATGGAAGGATTTATTAAAAGATATGATGAACTTCCAATCAAAGAAATTTGGCTTGTTGATATTGAAGATGGAAAAGAAAAATTAGAAATCGTTGGTAAAATGGCACAACGTATGTGGGATGCATCTCCTTATGATGTTAAAGTTCATTTAACATTAGATCGTAGAGAAGCATTAAAAGATGCTGATTTCGTTACAACTCAATTTAGAGTTGGGTTATTAAATGCCCGTATTAAAGACGAAAGAATTCCATTTAGCTATGGAATGTTAGGTCAAGAAACAAATGGTGCTGGAGGTATGTTTAAAGCTTTAAGAACAATTCCAGTTATCTTATCAATCGTTGAAGATATGAAAGAATTATGCCCAGATGCTTGGCTTGTTAACTTTACAAATCCATCAGGAATGGTTACAGAAGCAGTTATGAGATTTGGTAAATGGGATAAAGTTGTTGGTTTATGTAATGTTCCAGTTGGAGCAATGCTTGATGAACCAAAAACAATTGGTAAAACATTAGATCAATTAACTTATAAATTTGCTGGATTAAACCATTTCCATTGGCATAAAGTTTATGATGAAAATGGTAAAGAAGTGACTAAAGATATCATTGAAGCAATGTATGAAGGAAAAGATATGGGAATTCCTGCAAACATTCATGATATTCCATTCTTTAAAGAACAATTACTTCAAATGAATATGATTCCATGTGGATATCATAGATATTATTATCGTGAAGAAGAAATGTTGGCTCATGGCTTAGAGGAATATAATGACCCTAAAGTAGGAACTCGTGGACAACAAGTACAACAAACAGAACATGAATTATTTGAATTATATAAAGATCCAAATCTAGATCATAAACCTGAACAATTAGCAAAACGTGGAGGAGCACATTATTCAGATGCAGCTTGTGAAACAATTGCTTCTATTTATGGAAATAAATTATCACATATCGTTGTAACAACAAAAAATAATGGATCTGTCCCAGATTTACCAGCTGACTGTGCAGTAGAAGTTTCAGCATATATTGGTTCAACAGGGGCAAGAGCTATTGCCTTTGGACCATTACAACCAGCTCAAAGAGGATGGTTACAATGCATGAAAAACATGGAATTATGTGTTGAAGAAGCAGCTGTAACAGGAGATTATGGATTATTAATGCAAGCATTCATTTTAAATCCACAAACAGTATCAGGACAAAAAATGGTTAATGTTTTAAATGAATTATTGATTGCTCATGAAAAATACTTACCACAATTTGCAGATAAGATTGCCGAGTTAAAAGCAGCAGGTGTGACAATCAAAGATGATGTTGCACGTGAATTAACTGAAAAAGGTTTATAAAAAAGGCGGAAGCCTTTTTTATTTTATGGTATACTTTTACAGGTGATTATTATGGAAGAATTTTCAAGAACAGAATTATTAATAAAAAAAGAAGGAATAGATACCTTACAAAACAGTACCGTTGCTATTTTTGGTGTTGGTGGTGTGGGTGGTTTTGTCGTTGAAGCACTGGCTCGAGCTGGTGTAGGAACACTTCATATCATTGATCATGATACGGTTTCTGTTTCAAATCTTAACCGTCAAATTATTGCGACACATCAAACAATAGATCAAAAAAAAGTAGAAGTTATGAAAGAACGTATTTTATCTATTAATCCACATTGTCATGTTTTAACATATGATGATTTCTTTTTACCTGAAACAGTTGATCATTTTCCTTTTGATGAATTTGATTATATTGTAGATGCTGTTGATACAGTAACAGCTAAAATTAAATTGGTAGAAATAGCACAAGAGAAAAAGATTAAAATTATTTCATCAATGGGAACAGGTAATAAGTTAGATCCAACAAAGTTGGAGGTAACTGATATTTATAAAACATCTATTTGTCCACTTGCTAGAGTTATGAGAAGGGAACTTAAGAAAAGAAAAATACCTGCTTTAAAAGTTGTTTATTCTACAGAAAAGCCCATTGAAACAGATGCACCTGTAGATCCTGAGACACATAAAAAAACACCTGGTAGTATTTCTTTTGTACCAAGTTGTGCAGGTTTGATCATTGCAAGTGTTGTTGTAAGAGACTTACTACATATAAAGTAGAAAGAAGGTGAAATTCATGAAAAAAGTAACTTTTGCAATTTTAGCACATGTTGATGCTGGAAAAACAACATTATCTGAAGCAATGCTTTTTCATGCAGGTGTTATTAAAAAAATGGGAAGAGTTGATAAAGAAGATTCTTTTTTAGATTATGATATACAAGAAAGAAAAAGAGGTATTACTATTTTTTCAAAAGAGATATCATTTATGTATCAAGAAAGTCAAATGACTTTTTTAGATACACCTGGGCATAATGATTTTAGCTGTGAAATGGAAAGAACGCTACAAGTATTAGATTATGCTATTCTTGTTATTTCGGCTAAGGATGGTATACAAGCGCACACAAAAACAATTTGGAAATTATTGCAAACTTATCAAATTCCTACTTTTATTTTTGTTAATAAGATGGATAGTACGTACTCAACCAAAGAGCAATTATTACAAAATATTCAAAAAGAGTTAAATGAAAATTGTTTTGCAATTGATGAAAACTTTTATGAAAACATTTCTTTATTAAATGATGAATTATTAGAAAAGTATCTTAATCAACAAATGAAACAAGAAGATATTCAAAAAGTTATTTCTTTAAGACAAATGTTTCCTGTATTCTTTGGCTCAGCGTTAAAAGATGAAGGTGTAGAAGAATTTATGGAAGCTTTAGATTTATATACTTGTCAAAAAGAAGCTTTAGATATTTTAAGTGGGATTGTTTTTAAAAAGACATTTCATAAACAAAAACATTTAACGCATTTAAAAGTAACAGGCGGGACTTTGCATGTTAAAGATGTTATTGGTGAAAGTAAAGTAGATGAATTAAGAATTTATACGGGACAAGGTTATCAAAGTGTTCAGAGTGCTTCAACAGGTGATATAGTGGCTTGTTTGGGGTTAGATGAGTTACCTATTGGTTTTACATTTGGAAATCAAAAACAGACACAACAAAATATTTTAAAGCCTTTTATGTCTTATCAAATTTTACTTCCTGATGATATTGAAAAAAGTAAAGCTATTGAACAAATACTAAGTATTGGTAAAGAAGATCCAAGTTTACAATTTGAATATAATCAACAATTAGGAATTCTTTCAGTTAAAATTATGGGAGAAATTCAATTAGATACTTTACAAAATCTTATTTTGGAACGTTATGGATTTTTAATTCATTATGATGAAGGAAGAATTACTTATTTAGAAACTATTTTGGATAAAGTTGAAGGAGTAGGTCATTTTGAACCCTTACGTCACTATGCTGAAGTGCATATCTTATTAGAACCTTTAGAAAGGGGCAAAGGACTTGTGTTTGAAAATCAATGTCAAAGAAATACTTTACCGCTTAATTTTCAAAATCTTGTTTTAACACATATGCAAGAAATTCAACATCTTGGTGTTCTTACAGGATCGCCTATTACAGATATGAAATTGACTCTTGTTACAGGGAAATCCCATTTAAAACATACTGAAGGCGGAGATTTTAGAGAAGCAACCTATCGGGCAATTCGACAAGGCTTAAAAAAGGCAAAATCTCTTTTATTAGAACCTTATTATGAATTTGAGATGATTGTAGAAAATCATATTTCAAGTAAGATTATTTATGATTTAGATACATTTCATAGCGATTATCAAATAAGTTATGAACAAGATTTAACAATCATTAAAGGAAGAGCACCTGTTCGTTATTTAATGACTTATCAAAAGGATTTTCTTTCGCTTACAAAAGGAAATGGGAAGCTGTTCTATCAAATGGCTGGTTACTTTGAATGTCATGATCAAGAAAAAATTATTCAAGAAATTGGCTATAATAGTGAAGAAGATGCTTTATTTCCTACAGGTTCTATCTTTTGTAAACAGGGTGCAGGATTTTATGTCCCTTATGATGAAGTAGAAAATTATATGCATTTACCTTATGTATATCAAAAAAATAAACCACGTCCTGTTACAAAAAATTATAAAGTTGATGATAAAGAGTTAGAAGAAATATTTATTAGAACATATGGACCAATTAAAAGACGACTTTCTAAAGAAATGAATCGTAAAATAGAAAAACAGGTTGAAGAAAAAAAGACAATTTTACCAGAGTGTTTGTTAGTAGATGGATATAATATTATTTTTTCATGGGATGAATTAAATGAACTTGCTAAAACAAATTTAGACCATGCTAGGCATCGTTTGATAGATATCTTGAATAATTATCAAGGTTATCGAAAATGTTTGTTGATTGTTGTTTTTGATGCTTATAAAATTAAAAAGAATATTGGCTCAATTGAAAAAAATGATAATATTTATGTTGTTTATACAAAAGAAGCGCAAACTGCAGATAACTACATAGAGAAAGTAACACATGATTTATCACAAAAATATCGTGTTTATGTAGCTACATCAGATGCTTTAGAACAAATTATTGTTTCTTCTAGAGGGGCTATGCGTATTTCTGCAAGAGAATTCGAATTATTGGTTAAAGAAACACATCTTCATGAAATTGAAGAATTTCAAAGAAAAAATAAACAAATGAAAAATTATTTATTAGAGGATTTAAAAAAGAATTAGCAGTCAAATGACTGCTAATTTTGTATATCATGATGTACATAGTAACTTTCATCATCAATGCCTAAAAATTGATAACCTTTTTGTTTATAATATTGGATGATAGAAGGAAGAGCAGCTACAGTTGTATCTTTAGCATCTGTATCATGTGCTAAAAGGACAATATTTTGATGTGTTTCACTTGTAGCTTGTTTAATGATTGTTGCAGTTGGGATATGATTGCCACTTGCATCTGTTGTATCACCATTCCAGTCATAATATTGATAACCTTGTTTAATGACTTCACGTGTTAATTGAGACATGATACCATGACAATAGTTTTTAGAAATACGATTAGAACTTCCTCCTGGAAAACGAATATAGTGGACTTGAATACCAATAAGTTGTTTAACCATTTGTTTTATTTTTTTAAGGTCCTTGAAATAAGCATCCTTAGAGGAATAAATATCTTGATATTCATGCAAATAACTATGCAAACCAATAGTATGTCCTTGTTTATAAGCTTCAATAATATATTGATTATATTCTTGATGACATCCAGTAACAAAAAAAGTTGCTTTAGCGTTGTATTTTTTTAATATTTTTAAAATGCGATCAGTATTTTGACTGGGACCATCATCAAACGTAAGATACACTATTTTTTTATTAGATTCTATATGTGTGCCAATTTCTATTTTTTTAACGACAGTTACTTTTCTTTTGAAAATCGTTTGGTTATTGGAAAGATCATTTGCTTTATAATAAATTGTATAGTTTCCAATTTGATTGGGATTAAAATCATTGGTATCAATTGTTAAATTGTATTGATTAGAATTATCTTTAATAATAATTCCCTTTTTTAAATCATAAGATTTCCCTTTTTCAATTTTTAAAGATTCAAATTCTTTAATAGTTGGTTTTTTTGTATCAATAACTTCTATTTTCAAATGATATGTTTTTCCTTTAAAAAAATATGTCACTGTATAATGTCCTAAAGTTTGATTGTTTAAATCATTTGCATTATAAGTGACATCATTGATAGAACCATTTTTAACTTTTTTAATATATTTTTTATAATAAAATGGACTATTGATTTCAATTGTTGGATGATCAATAAATATAATCTTTCTTTGAAAATAAAAGTAACCCAGTATACTCATTATTACTATTAAACAACATAATAAAAGATGTCTTTTCATGGCTTTCCCTCATTTCAAAGATATGTAAAAGATTATAAATGTTGAACTAAAATTTTTGAAATTTCTTCAAAAATAATTTGATCTTCTTTGGAAAATCTACTAAATGATGTAGAATCCAAGTCCAGTACACCATATAATTGATCTCCTTTTATAAGTGGAATTACAATTTCACTGTTGCTTTCACTATCACAGGCAATATGTCCTGCAAATTGATGAACATCTTCTACAATAACAGTTTTTTGAGTAGATGCTGCTTTACCACAAACTCCTTTATCTAGAGGAATGTTAGTACAAGCAATTTTACCTTGGAATGGTCCTAAAATAAGTTCATTGTTTTTAAATAAATAAAATCCAGCCCAAGAGATATCTTGAAAATTTTGCATAATAAAAGCAGATGTATTAGCTAGAATTGAAATTTCTTCATTGTTACATTCAATTAAACCAATGTATTGTTTTAATAATAAGTCGTTCATATTTTTTACCTCACTTTATGGTATAGTATAAAATAAAGAAAGGAGTAAGGTCAAGGTGTTTGATATTTTAAAAGCAAAAGAGAGTTTTATGGATTATGTTCGTCAATTTGATTTAACGAATGATAAAATTCATTTAAAACTTGTTCATACATTGGAAGTCGTACGTACAACTGAATATCTATGCCTCCATGAAAATATTACAGGTGTTGAAAGAGACTTAGCCTATTTAATTGCTTTATTGCATGATATAGGACGTTTTGAACAAATAAAACGTTTTAATAGTTTTGATGATCGAAATATTGATCATGCTAAATTAGGGGTGCAGGTTTTATTTAAAGAGGGGATGATTAGAAATTTTATTGATGATGACCAATATGATGAAATTATCGAAAAGGCGATTGCTTATCATTCTGTATACAAAATACCAAATAATTTAGAACCTTCTTTATTAAAACAAGTTCTTCTTATTAGAGATAGTGATAAGTTAGATAATTTTCGAGTAAAAAATATAGAATCAATACAAACTTTGTTTAGTATTTCAGATGCTGACTTTTATAGTCAAAGAGTTTCTCAAAATATTTTGAAAGATATTGAAAATCATACTTTGATTTTAAAAGAAAATAGACACAATGAAGTAGATATGTGGGTTTCCTATATGGCTTTTGTATTTGACTTAAATTTTAAATCAAGTTATTTGTTTATCAGAGAAAATGATTATATACATAGAAATATGGAACGTTTACATTTTACAGGAGATTTAAAAGAAGATATGTTATTTGTTGAAAAAACATGCCAAAGTTATATTGAAGAAAAATGTATGTAAATAAAAAGGACATTTGTCCTTTTTATTTGTGTTTATTTCGCTTTCTTTGTAAGAATAAATAAGTATAATCAAATAATTCAAAATTCAATAAATAAATGACTTTTGAAAAAGTAACTAAAAACATTAAAGTAATGGCACCAATATAATCAATATTTCCCAATCCTAAAAATTGATGACCAACAATTAAAGAAATATATAAAACAATTTGCATTATATAGATTACAAAAATACGATAATGACTTAATGGTGAATAAATATGTCTTAAACCACTATAATAACACCAACTTGTAAGTAAAACACAAATTGTTGAAAGCATTTCTTTTTCTAAACCTAATACACGACCACCATTAACGATAATTGTTGAGCAAATAGCAATCATAAAGGCAAAAGGGAAGGCGTTTTTAAAGACTGTTTTTAAAAAATCACCAGACACTCTTTTGAAATTTGGTTCATAGGTCAAAAAGAAAGTCGGGATGCCTACACAACAAGCAGAAATAATAGTTAATTGAATAGGTTTAAATGGATAACCATGTCCAAATAAGATCATTCCAATCGATAAAACAACTGAAAAGATTGTTTTAATTAAATACATTGATGCTGAAGCAGTAATATTATTAATGACACGTCTTCCTTCGTTAACGATATGCGGCATGGCATTAAAGTTATTTTTTAATAAAACAATATGTGAAGCACTTTTAGCTGCATCACTTCCTGAAGCCATAGCAATTGAACAATCTGCCGCTTTTAAAGCTAATACATCATTAACACCATCACCTGTCATTGCAACAGTATGGTTGTTTTCTTGAAGAGCATTGACCATCAATTGTTTTTGTTTTGGAGAAACACGTCCAAAAATAGTATATTTTTCAATAGCCTCTTTTATTTGTTCATCCGATAAAGAAGAAACATCTATGTAATGTTCATAATTTAAAAGATGACAACGTCTAGCAATTGCTGAAACAGTAACAGGATCATCTCCAGAAATAATTTTAATATCGACATCTTGTCTTTTAAAATAATCTAATGTTGTTTTAGCGTCTTGACGAATAACATCAGATAAAATTAAAATTCCAATACATTTTAAATCT
>OLOD01000325.1_pt1 | contig 38132 bp, 31 predicted proteins | sample 1671921 | NCBI WGS metagenome assembly OLOD01 (sample SAMEA3136626, study PRJEB25190) | human gut metagenome | biome: human gut; feature: human-associated habitat; material: faeces | place: Austria | collected 2013
GGCGGTCTGCACCGACAAGATCACCCGTCTGGAGGATTCGCTCAACGAGATCGTTCCTGACAGCGCCAACAAGCCCTACGACATGTCGGAGGTCATCAAGGCGATCGTCGACAACGGCGAGTATCTGGAGTCCGCTCCCGGCTACGCCAAGAACATCATCACCTGCTTCGCCCGTTTCAACGGCCAGGCAGTCGGAGTTGTGGCCAACCAGCCCAAATATCTTGCAGGTGTGCTCGACAGCAACGCATCGCGCAAGGGCGCACGCTTCGTCCGTTTCTGCGACGCGTTCAACATTCCTCTGGTGACACTTGTCGACGTTCCCGGCTTCCTCCCCGGAACAGGTCAGGAATACAACGGTGTGATTCTCCACGGCGCGAAACTTCTCTATGCCTACGGCGAGGCGACAGTGCCCAAGGTGACTGTCACACTCCGCAAGAGCTACGGCGGCTCACACATCGTGATGTCATGCAAGCAGCTAAGAGGCGACATGAACTACGCATGGCCTACCGCAGAAATCGCCGTGATGGGCGGCGCCGGCGCTGTCGAGGTTCTCTATGCCAAGGAAGCAAAGGCATCCGACGATCCCGCCAAGGTGCTCCGCGAGAAAGAAGACGAATACAACAAACTCTTCTGCAACCCCTACAACGCAGCCCGCTACGGCTATATCGACGATGTGATCGAACCGCGCAACACCCGTTTCCGCATCATCCGCGCCCTTCAGCAGCTCGCTACCAAGAAGGTTGTCAACCCGGCCAAGAAACACGGCAACATACCTCTCTAAGAGGGTCACTTTCTCGCATCCGTGTGGCAGACATCAATCTTCCATACGTGGTGCAGACAGCCTGTAAATCTTACTAATCATCTCAACAAAAGTTATGAAAAAAAGACTTTTAACGCTGCTGTTGGTGACTCTCGCATGCGTATCAGCCATATCCGCCCAAGGGCGTCGCGGCCTGCGCATCAACGAGGTTATGATCGTCAACGACTCCACAAGCGTGGTCGACGATTTCGGACGCTACTCGGCGTGGATCGAGCTTTATAACTCGACCTTCGCTCCGCTCGAAATCTCAAGTGTCTTTCTGACCAACGACCGCAGCAACAATACGCTTTACCCCGTTCCCCTCGGTGACGTGAACACCGATATTCCCGCGCGTCAGCACGTGCTTTTCTGGGCTGACGGCGAACCCAACAAGGGTACGTTCCACACCAATTTCACCTTCACTCCCGGCGAAGACAACTACATTGCCATCTATGATGCCAACGGACTCAGTCTCATCGACGAAATCGTTGTCCCGGGAACACTGCTGCCGGGTCAGTCGTATGCCCGCAAGGCCGACGGTGAAGGCGGAATCAACAACCCTGATGACTGGGAAGTGCGCGACGGTTCTGAATCACACTACATCACTCCGTCGAGCAACAACATCATCAAGAGCACCAACAACAAGGTGGACAGCTTCGCCGAGCATGATCCCCACGGATTCGCAATGGCTGTCATGGCCATGTGTATCGTGTTCTCGGCACTCGTGATCCTCTCAATCTGCTTCTATATCATCAACAGCATCGGAGCTTCAATCTCACGCAAACGCAAAGTGAAAGCCCTTGCCAGCGATGAAAGCGAAATCGAGGACCACCACCACGAACAGGATTCCGGCGAAGTCATCGCGGCAATCTCAGCTGCGCTTGCCGAACATCTTGATGCTCACGACCGCGAAAGCACAATCCTTACCATCAATAAGGTACGCCGAGCATATTCACCATGGAGCTCGAAGATCTACAGTCTCCGCGAGCTTCCGCATCGTTAATTTTAATTTCCCAGTATTCAAACACTGAAACATCAAAAACAGAAATGAAAGAGTATAAATATAGAATCAACGGTAACCTCTACACGGTGAAAATCGGCGATATCGACAACAATCTCGCTAAGGTTGAGGTCAACGGCGTTCCCTACAAAGTGGAGCTTCAGAAGACCGAAAAGCCAGTCAACATCGTTACCGCACCCCGCCCTTCTGCCGCACCGCGCACCGAAAGCGGAGCCAAGGTCATCAACAAACCTCAGGTCAAAGCCGGCGGCTACACTGTTGAAGCCCCCCTCCCCGGCGTGGTAATATCCGTCAACGTGAAAGTAGGCGATACGGTCAAATCGTCTGACACCGTAGCCGTGCTTGAAGCGATGAAGATGGAAAACGCCATCCATGCAGGCCAAGACGGAAAGGTTGCAGCAATCAACGTCAACGCCGGCGACTCAGTGCTTCAGGGTACAGCCCTCATTACCCTCGAATAAATAGAGTGAGTGTCTACAAAGCATCACACTTTTTGAAAACCTCACATCTAAGTAATTATCAAACATTATGTTTAGCGAATTCTTACTTCAAAACCTTCAGGAGTTCTGGCATCTGACAGGTTTTTACAACGCCACATGGCAGCATCTGGTGATGCTGCTGGTCGGCTTGTTCTTCATCTGGCTCGCTATTAAGAAGAATTTCGAACCGATGCTCCTTGTGCCCATCGGCTTCGGTATACTTATCGGCAACGTCCCCTTCAACACCACCGCCGGTCTTGAAATCGGCATCTATGAAGAAGGCTCGGTGCTCAATATTCTTTACAATGGTGTAAGCGCCGGATGGTATCCCCCGCTGATTTTCCTCGGAATCGGAGCTATGACCGACTTCTCAGCGCTTATCGCAAACCCGAAACTCATGCTCATCGGTGCTGCCGCTCAGTTCGGTATCTTCGGAGCATACATGGTGGCTCTGCTGCTCGGCTTTGCTCCCGATCAGGCCGGTGCGATTGCCATCATCGGCGGTGCTGACGGTCCTACGGCTATCTTCCTTTCGTCGAAACTCGCGCCTAACCTCATGGGTGCGATCGCCGTATCGGCTTACTCTTACATGGCTCTCGTGCCTGTGATCCAGCCCCCGCTGATGCGTCTGCTCACCACCAAAAACGAGCGAATCATCAAGATGAAGCCCGCCCGCGCCGTGTCGCAGAACGAGAAAATCATCTTCCCGATCGTCGGTATGATTCTCACCTGCTTCGTCGTTCCGTCAGGTCTGCCACTGCTCGGCATGCTCTTCTTCGGCAACCTGCTGCGTGAGTGCGGCGTGACCAACCGTCTTGCCAAGACCGCAAGCAATGCCCTCACCGACATTGTCACCATCCTCCTCGGCATGACAGTCGGCGCATCGACACAGGCTTCCGAGTTCCTCACCTCCGAGACAATCCGCATCTTCCTTCTCGGTTTCATGGCCTTCGTGATTGCATCGGCCAGCGGTGTTCTCTTCGTGAAGCTCTTCAACCTCTTCCTGCCGAAATCAAAGAAGATCAATCCGCTTATCGGCAATGCCGGCGTTTCGGCCGTCCCGATGTCTGCCCGCATTTCCAATAACCTCGGTCTTGAATATGATCCCAGCAACTACCTGCTCATGCACGCTATGGGCCCGAATGTAGCAGGTGTGATCGGTTCGGCCGTGGCCGCCGGTGTCCTTCTCGGATTCCTCGCATGATGTAAGCTTACGATTAACTTCGTCCCATACCAGCGCAGGGGCATAATTTTAATTACTTCCGGAATTAATTATGCCCCTGCGCTTTTTAATAACCGACAATAGTAACAGCTCACAATATCCACACCTATAGGTTATTTACCGACCAATATCCGGAAGAACTCGATTATCAGATACCATAAATTCTCAATTTTAACACTCGTACCCTAAACACAAGGCACAAAATCGTTGTTTTAGAGATGCAGACATTCACTTGCGCAGCTAAAATTCATCACAGACTTTTTCCTACCTCACAGTGAACGCTCTACAATCCGATTGCCTGCCACTAAGGGCATAAGCTAACGAATATTTAGACGATATGGTAACAAAACAAGTCATCGACAAAATCTATAAGCTGTATAAGCGTCCCCCTGCGTCGCCCGATGAACTTAATCTCGGACTTCTCTTCACCCATGCGCTTGAAAATCATGGAATCGTTATCGACGAAAACGACCTTTATATAGGCAGCGTCGATCCGCGATCACCGTTTGCAGCTATCCCTCTGCGCCACATTCATGAGATTCTCGAATTCGAGACATGTCTGGCCATAGTGTTGCGCAACTCCATGATCTTCCTCAACAAACACAATTCAGATGTCAACGTCCACCTGCGCATGGATGAGCCATCCGTATGGTCGCGCCTCAAAATGTCGCTTGCAAAAAAGCGCGACACCGTCAGCGAATCGTGCTGACCCACATCTGCTAATCATTTACTATCACCATCAGTGAACCGCGAAGAAATCTTCAACCGTACCGCCCTGCTCACAGGCCGCCGGAATCTTGAATCGTTTGGCCAGACAAGGGTTATCATATTCGGCATTGGAGGCGTCGGCAGCTGGGCGGCAGAAACTCTTGTCAGAAGCGGTTTCGCAAATCTGACGCTCGTTGACGCCGACCGCATAGCCATGTCAAACATAAACCGCCAGCTTCCTGCTACCACAAAAACCGTCGGGGAAGTCAAGGTGGAGGCCATGAAACAGAGGCTGCTTGAAATAAATCCAGATGCCCGAATCGAGGCGATACATGATTTCTACAATGAAGCCACGCAGGACAATTATGTCCTGACCGACTACGACGTGGTCATTGATGCCATAGACTCTCTCTCAGACAAGGCCCGGCTTATACTCAACGCGACGAAAGCTATGGCAGAGACAGCAGGGAGAGACCGCAGGCTGCACTTCTACTCGTCAATGGGTGCGGCACTGAAGACCGACCCCTCACGCATAGCCGTGGCTGAGTTCTGGAAAGTCAAGGGATGTCCGCTCGCGGCCGCTCTACGACGGAAATTCAAAAAAAGCGGACTTTTTCCGGCTAAGAAATTCAAATGCGTCTACTCCGACGAGCTTGTTGCCAATCATCCCGACGCAAAGGAAATGGCCGACCGTTCGGGGGCCATGACCTATAATAAAGTCGCAACCAACGGAGCGATGATGCACATAACCGCCATTTTCGGAATCACCCTCGCCTCACTCGCAATACGCGACATAATGAAGCCCTGACAGAAAGATTATATCATGTCAGGCGGGGATATATTATCAATGAATTTTCTGCTACACTTTTGAAAAGTGCAGCGCCTTTATCCGACACACCCCCAGTCTCCAATCAAAGAATAGAAGGCGCAGCGAGAGGCTTCCCGCCCATTCTTGACCCCATTTTTCCATATCAGTTTTAATAAGACCTGTGCTGCAATCCCCCCTATGCCGCTACTCTCTTAAATGATTTGATTGACTTTTTTATATCAATAATTAATGCTATATTTGTCAATCACCAATCCTGATTCAACAAATTCGTCGCATAGTAACTTCACTGATATCATGAAATCGATACGTCATCTCCTTATGCTACTATTGTTAGCCTGTTGCACCGCTTCCTGCTCTAATCACAAGCAGAAGGAGGCTCTTGACCGTGCAGAATCCCTAATGGAGGCTCATCCTGATTCAGCCTTGATTATTCTTAATGAAATTGAAAAATCGGAGCTTGGTTCAAAAAAAGAACAGGCCCGATATGCGCTCCTCATGTCTATGGCCCTCGATAAGAACTATATCGACACCACGGCTTTTGATGTACTCCAGCCGGCCATAGACTATTATCTCAAAAAGGGAACTCCTGATGAAAAACTCAGGACATATTACTATCAAGGGCGCATATTCCAAAATCAGGGTGACAAGGACAACGCTTTAATTTCATTCGTAAAAGGGCTTGACAATATCTCTAACTGCAAGGACTCTCTATGTTTAGCCCGCACTCTTGTTTCCCAAGCCGGCTTATATTACGAATTCTACGATATAGACAGTTATATGCAAAATCATTTACATGCCGCGAATATCTATAACAATCTTTCTATGAAAAACCATGAATTCGATTGTCTTGTTAACGCTTTGAACGGCGCTATTTTACTTAAACAGCCAAATATATCAGACAGCCTGATCAACATCTGCAACGGCTTAGATTCTCTTACAGACATACAGAATCGGAAGCTGCAAGGGCGTATATTGGCTTACACGACACAACATGGGACTAAAGAAGACGTAAAAACACTAATTGAACAGCAAGAAAAAACTTTAAGTTTTGATATCAGTAGCATACTAAACTTAGCCTCCGCACACAATAAAATCGGAAATAATGAAAAGGCACTTGAAATACTTAAGTTTGTCGATAAATGTGGACTAAGTTATGATACACTTAAATATCAATCCATTTCTGTATCTGCGTTTAGAGATCTCGGTGATTATAAAAATGCGTTTTCAATGTATTGGGATTTTAGTCACCGCTTAGATTCCATAAATTCATTTAAATTTGACCAAAAGGCACAATCAATTAACGAAAGACATAAAATTGAGCTTAAAGCACAGATTGAAACCCGAAAAAAATCAAAAATAATATGGGGTTGCATTGGAGGTATAGTCTTCTTTGCAATGATTGCATTTATCCTTTATCTATTAACACGCAGCAACAAAGCAAAAAAGAATTTAGCCCTTCAAAAAGCCAAGACCACTGAACTTGAAAACGAAAGGCTGAAATCAGAAAAAAATCTCGCGCATCAAAAAGCCAAAGCTGCACAACTTGAAAATGACAAATTAAAAACTGAAAGAGAGAAACTGTCTCTCGAAAATAAAAATCTTCAGCTGGAAAGGGATAAAAAAGCCTTGGAGGCTGAAAATCTGGCTCACCGCGTCGAGACTCTCGAAAATGAGAGCGCGAGTCTGAAAGACCTGATGGACTCACAGGAGGAACTGCCTTCTGAAGTTCAACAGGCCATAAAAGTGCGCATCGAAATGCTGAATGCCCTAATGGCAGGTTATATAACCGATAATGACCAATACGAAAAACCTTACGAGTCATGGATCAAAGAACTCACTGACAATACCGAGGAGTTTATGAACAGTAACCGTCTGGCATTTCAGGCTTCTCATCCACGATTTATCCAGTATTTCGAGGAGCATGACCTGACCGTCAGCGAAATCAACTATGTTTGTCTTTACGCAATTGGCCTACGAGGGAAAGAGGTCGGTAACTATATGAAGAAACGTAGCCATGTAAACATCAGCAGTGGCATACGCAAAAAACTCGGCATAGACAAGCACGAGACAAACATTGGAATTTACGTGCGTAAACTTCTAAAAGAATTATAGAATCATCCGTTTGATGAAACTACTTCTTAATCTGTTCAGAAATCAGCGTTCCCATATTTCACAACTCACTATATACTAATGATTTGCAAAGATAACACATGAAACTTTTTATTATCTGAATGAAAGTTTCATGTGCTATCTTTGCAATAAAAATGCCTCGTCAAAGCGCCTTATTATTATCAAAAAGAGGACTTGCGTTAAAAGTTCTCTCCAAGTTATTGTATGCTATTGCAGACAATACAACCGCCAATGAAGAACTAAAGTTTCTTCATCAGAAAATCCTAAATGAATCACTGACACTTAATGAGTTAGCATCTGATTCAGAGAATGAGCAGTTTCGTATTGAGGAAATCCCTTGGGAAAGACTACTCGACACGATAGCCAATACGAATCCTACATTAAAAGTATTTATAAACCTGAAACGATTCTCAGGACACGAGATACGATACATGTGTGCCATGACATGTGGATTGTCCGGGAAAGAATATGAACTTATAACAGGCTTTAAAAGCCAATATAACCTCAGTTGGTCAATCAGACATAAGTTGGGCATGCCTTCCAAGACTACAAACCTTCGAAATTACCTTCAAAAACTTTCAGATTGCAGCTCGCATGAAAGTTAAAAGAGCAATGTTCAGAAATTAATTAACATCAAAATTACATAACGTTGATTTACAGTAAATTATACCAGTAATATTTTCCCAAATATGAAAGTTTTGTTTTGGAAGATGAAAGTTTGCCATTATAATTTTGCATTATCAAAATCAACAAAAACCAATATACCAATGAAACAAATCTTATCGCTTATTCTATTAATGATGGCAACATTTATTCCATTGCTTGCCCAAGAATCTAATGGAAATTCTTCCTCCACAAATATAGGACTGGAATTTCACGATCTAACGGACGGTTCTTCCCAAGTTCAACATCGAGCTCCTAGACGTATGAATATAGAAGCATATTATATAAATGAAAATAATAGTATTGACATCTGTTACACAGGAGAAGCAACTGGGGAAGTTTTCCTCTACCTAAACGATGCCCTCATTGACTACAGTTCTGAAATAAATACTTCTTTCCCTATACCGACCTCAGGAATTTATAGAATTGAGATTATCGGAGAGACTTGGATTGCCGTTGGATCGATACAATTGTAAATTCTATATAAGTAAAATCAATAAAAGTCAATATAACTAAGTCTAAGGCTTAAAATTGCAATTAAAACAAACTTAATCATTAACAAAAAACTTAAAAGCTATGACAGAAAAAGACAAAATGGAAGTAATGAGAATGGGACAGAACAAGGATCTCGACATCCTCAATCCGGCAGAACAAGATGAAATTCTTGGTGGAGAGACCAAAACCCTCTGTCAAAAAGGGTATAGCACATTTCTGTGGAAATCATGTGAATGTGGCTATAAGGAAGTTGTAACCGGCGAGGAAAATGGCGATGAAGAAGATAATTCGGACGCAAAATAACCTTATTTAAAAGAACGATACTGAAGCCCTCTTAAATCAAAAATGACTTCGGCGTTCTTAATATATAACTCCGAAGTCATTTTTGATTTTAAACTATCGTAATCATGAAAACATCGCAATATAACATAACAGCACTTTATGGGGAAGATGATATTTTGTTGTATAATACATTGTCCACTTCCTTTGTCAAGTTGCCTAAAAGTATATGGGAACAGATAACGAAAAACCTTTCCCACCAGAACCTTGAGAATGAATCTCTATCAGGATTTGTACAAACCTTAAAAAAAGGGGGCTTTATTGTCGACAAGGAGACCAACGAGCTACTACCCGTGATGCATAGATTTTACTCTAAAATGTTTCATGGGCGATCTCTGAATCTATCTATCGCACCGACAATGAGATGTAATTTCAGTTGTTTCTATTGCTTTGAAGAAGGAAATAAAAACTACGGAATCATGTCGGATTATGTCGCCGATAAGCTTGTTGAATACATCAGTTCTAATCAGGAGAAGTATATCACCCTGCATTGGTTCGGCGGAGAGCCATTATTAGGATTTAAACAGATAAAAAATATCAGTAATCAATTAAATGAGCGCGGTGTAAAATATACATCAACGATCATTACCAATGGCAGTCTCCTATCTAAGAAAATAATATCGGATTTAGATAATCTTCATCTTCAATATATACAGATTAGCTTAGATGGCACTGCAAAAGATCATGATGCACGCCGTACATTCAAAAATGGTCATCCGTCCTTTGATTTGATTATTTCAAATTTAAGAAATCTAATGACAATGACTAATATCCATGTATGTATTCATGTGACAGTAGACCACTCTAACGAATCTGCATATAAAGATATTGTCGAGTTTATGCAATCCAATTTTACAGAATATGTAAAATCCAAAAGAATAACAATTGGCCATAATTATGTACAGGATAGAACCGGATTTGACTCATCAGGCTCTTGCTTTAATTCAGAACAGATTCTAAAAGACGAAGTCAATAATCTAAGATACCATACAGGTACAGCAAGAATACCGTCACTTCCGGGTCTGGCCTCACCTTGTATGTTCCGTTGCAGAGACGCATACGCTATTGATTCAAAAGGTTTCATTTATCAATGTCTGGAACATTTAGGGAATCCACAGTTCAAAATCGGCAGTATCACAGAGGGCAAGATATCAAAATCTAAATTAATTGAGACCAGCTGTGCTTATTTGCCATTTGAAGATAACGAATGTAGAAAATGTGCTTATCTTCCTATTTGCGGTGGAGGATGTCCAATTGATAGAATTAAAGTTAAAAATAGGATGATTAAATCTTGTTGCTCATTGCATAAAGATAAATTAGAAGCTTTACTTCCTCATTTCTACGAAATTAACTATAAAACAAAATTAGCATGAAAATAAATTCGTTATTTCTATCCATCCTTATCTTTATGGCTGCTCCATACGCAACGGGGCAACCGATAGAGAAAAAAGACTCAATCTATGTGCTTAACGAGGTTGTTGTCAAAGCGTCTATACCTCAAGTCAGAAAGAATGGTCCTATTTCGACCATAAAAGTAAAAGGCACTATTCTATCTAAAATGGGGAATGTATCAACAATGCTATCCAATACTCCCGGACTACATAAAGGAGCTTCAGGTCTCGAGGTCAACGGACTCGGAAAACCCATTTTCATACTTAACGACAGGGAAATTGATCCGGATAAGGTTCTGGATCTCTTACAGGCAAACACCGTAAAAGAAATCAAAATAAACAAAGCTCCCGACATAACATATTCTACCGACGGCAGGCCTACTGTCGAAATCATTCTTTTCCGACCTGTGGATGATCTCATTACATTATCAGTGGGAAATGATATGGCTGTAAGGAGAAAAATTTCAGATGCCGGTACAATTAACTTTGGAATTAATTCAAAGAAAGTGTCATCAACCATCGATTTTATGGGAGGAATTGGCCAGTTCCAGAATAAGGAAACTTACTTCAGAAGTATCTATCATCCGCAAAATATCTCTGTATTCGATCAGAGAAGAACCGATACCAACAAAGAGCTCCCGCAACGCCTCCGTTGGTCGCTTGATTATGATATCGACAAATATAATCGACTCGGTCTGGAATATTATTATCAGTTCAGCAAAAAATCCGGCTATGAAAATGGGACAGACCTGTACTCACCCGGAAACTGGACGGAGGTGAGCGATTTCTACCGCGAGAAAAAAAGTTTGTCAAACCTTCACAATATATCGCTGCAATATAACTACAAGAAAGGAAAGAAGACATTTCAGATTGTTCAGGATTTCGGTGTAAGCTCATCACACAGAAATGTTATGGCTACCAATGGCTCTAATCCAATATCTGTATGGAGTCACGCGCACAACGATTATTATATCTCTACGACCAATCTAAAATTCGGTACGGTCATTCCGTTAAAAATAAGATTACAGGCCGGCATAAAGTATTCTTATATCGGCAATAAAAGCAATTCAGATTTCGAATATCCCCGTCAGAATCAGGAGGGTTATAAACTTCTGACTGATATCATAGAGCACGATCCGCAGGCATACCTCTCTTTTTCCAGAAAAATCGGGAATGTCACAATCAATGCGGGAGGAAGATACAGGTACATGTATCGCAAGGTCAGGAACGGAGATGACAACAGCATGAATCCGTATACCAAACATGATATATCATCCTTTTTCCCTCTTGTATCTCTTACATACAGAAATTCTACAGGCACTTCCTTCTATGTGCGTTACAACAGAACCATCACGCATCCCTCCTTCAAGTCGCTCAATTCCGGATATATATACATGGACTCTCTTACATATACCACAGGGAATCCGTATTTAAGCTCGGCGTTCACAAATATCATTTCGGCAGGTGTCAACTGGAAGGATTTCATATTTTCGGCCAGATACACGCATATTTCTGATCCGATTGTAACTGTCTCCGAACCTATGACAGAAAATAGCGATATAATCGTCGAAAGAGATATAAACATGAAGTATGACAACTCATTACGTCTGAGTATTGAATATTCAAAAACCATATCCAAACTGAATTTATATGCCGAAGGTTCGGTAGCGTTCCCATATGGCAAATATTATTTCCAAGGGAAAGAATATACGGCTGACAAGATAGAGTTTCATGGAAATCTAAACCTCAATTACCGTATAAACTCCTTTATGGGCGCATATCTTTCGTTCAACTATCAGGGGGCAAACCAACGCCTGACACTGACACAAAAAGCAGTGAATAATCTCAGTGCCGGAGTCGTAGCCTCACTTTTAAATAACCGGCTGACCATGAATCTGGCATTGACAGATATATTGAACGGCGCCCATTACAACAATATCACCTATCGCTACGGAAACGTGTCAAACGGCACACATGGCACTAATGACCAGAGAGGAATTATACTCAGACTGAACTACACAATATTCTCAAAAAAAATAAAGACTCGAACCAATCGACTCAACGAAGAAGAACTTCAACGTTTCTATTAAGTAAAAGTTATGCCTTCTTTTAAATTCTATCATCAACACGATGCCATGCAGTGCGGAGCTTCCTGTCTTTGTATGATTGGCAGCCATTTTGGCAAGGATTATCCTTTAAATACCATATCCAACTATTGCCATACTAAAAATGTAGGGGTCTCACTGCTTGGCATATCGTTTGGTGCTAAAAAAATAGGGTTAGAAAGCATATCATATCGGGCTTCTTTCAATGATTTAAAAGAAATTTCTAATCCATGTATACTTCATTGGAATGGAAATCACTTTGTAATTCTATATAAAATAACCAAAAGTAAATTCTATATAGCAGATCCGGCAAAAGGATTTGTGGAGTATGACACTGATACATTTAAAAAACGTTGGTTAAGCACCAATGTCAATGGTGAAGACAAGGGAGTCATCATGGTTCTCATGCCCTCAGATGAATTTGGTAAAGATGTTGAGAATGAAGAAAAAAAGGATTCTTTTACGTTCCTTTTTAAATATATGTTACAGTATCGGAAATATTTTTTTCAGGTATTTCTTGGATTAATATTAGGCTGTCTACTTCAATTGATAATGCCATTCATGACACAATCAATTGTAGATATAGGTATTAATAAAAAAGATATAAACTTTATCTGGCTCATATTGCTCGGTGAACTCGCAATTATAATAGGCAAGACAGCTACAACCTTTGTAAGAAGATGGCTATTAATGCACATATCGATGCGTGTCAATATATCCTTGGTAAGTGATTTTTTCTTAAAATTATTGAAGCTGCCGATGTCTTTTTTTGATACCAAACTGACAGGAGACTTGCTTCAACGTATCGGAGACCACACACGTGTGCAAACTTTTCTTACAGGACAGGTTCTCAACGTAATCTTTACATGTTTAAGTTTCATTGTTTTTGGCTCGGTACTCTGCTTTTATAATAACGTTATATTCGGTATTTTTGTCTTAGGTAGTATAGTCTATGGAATATGGATAGCCTCGTTTTTGAAAAAACGCAAAATTCTGGATTATGATCTGTTTGAACAGCAGGCAATAAATCAGAACAAGACCTATCAGTTTATCACATCAATGCAGGAAATCAAGCTTCAAGACTGTGAACAACGCCGTCGATGGGAGTGGGAGGACACGCAGGCCGACTTATTCAATGTGCAGCTTAAAGTGTTAAAACTAAAACAGACACAGGAAGCCGGCTCCATCCTCATAAACGAGATAAAAAATATCGTTATCACTGTATTTGCAGCCACGGCCGTAATTAATGGACATATGACACTCGGAGCTATGCTTGCTGTTCAGTATATAATAGGGCAATTGAATTCCCCTGTCGAACAGTTCATGTCGTTCATTTATTCTTTACAAGATGTGAAAATATCTCTTGAACGAATAAATGAGATTCATGAGGGGGATAATGAGGAAACGACTGAAAACCAAGCTAAATCATTTGGTGCAAAAAAATCAATATATCTTGACAATATCGACTTCAAATATAATCCCCACTCATTAAACAAAACTCTTGAAGGAATTTCATTCAGTATTCCGGAAGGGAAGGTCACGGCAATTGTCGGTGCGTCGGGAAGTGGGAAAACGACATTGATAAAGCTTATGCTCGGATATTACCCTGTTATGTCAGGGACGATTTCAATTGCGGGCAGAAACATCAATGAATACAATCTGAAATGGTGGCGTCGGCATTGCGGTGTCGTCATGCAGGACGGAGTGATATTTTCGGAATCCATTGCCCGTAACATTGCGATTGACGATGGCGATATTGACATCGGTCGTCTTGAAAAAGCGGCACTCATAGCCAACATACATGACTATATAATGGGACTTCCGCTTAAATATAATACATTGATTGGTCGTGACGGAGTTGGTCTCAGTCAAGGGCAGAAACAACGTATTCTCATAGCCCGTGCTGTCTATAAGAATCCAGACTTCATTTTCCTTGATGAAGCGACAAATGCCCTCGATGCGAAGAATGAGCGTGCCATAGTAGAAAATCTTGCGGAATTTTACAAAGGCAGGACAGTCATTGTCGTAGCCCACCGACTGTCAACAGTCAAAAACGCAGATCAGATAATCGTCATTGACGGTGGAAAAGTAGTTGAAACCGGCGACCATACCACACTCATCGAGAATAAAGGTGCATACTACAATCTCGTTAAAAATCAACTTGAACTCGGAAACTGAAAATGGAAACCCCGACCGACACTCACGACAAAATCGAGCTTCGTTCTGAAAAAGTGCGTAAACTCATCGGTGAAATACCCCCATCGTTAGTCAGATGGGGAACAGCAATAATAGCAATAGTATTCATTGCTCTATTGGCCGCTGTATGCCTGTTGCCCTACCCATATTCAAACGGAGAATCAATCCTCCGGCATATCATCGGATAGTTCGGGGGACATGGATGAGACATGTCCCCCCCTGATATTTCTTATCAAATCCATCAGAGAACCAAATCGGCAAAAAGACGCTCGAAAGTGTCGTCAAGATCTTCCGTCAGTCCCGGATGGGGACGCGATGTCGACAGACAGGCACTGCGCACAGCCGTCAGCCAGCGGAAACGCTCATGGACATCAAGCGAACCGATCGCCCCTTCGCAGCCATCGGCCACCCGACAGAACGCATCAAGCTGACAACGCAACAAAGGGAGGTCGGCACAAGGAGAAAATGCCGACAGACGGGATTCATCCACCTCTACTTTAACACGTATCCAACGCCGGCGCTTGCACATCATCACCAATCCGACATTGATAAACTCCTCCCGCTCGACCCTCGGAAGATAACGGATGACAGCGTATTCATACAAGTGCCTTTCGTGACTCGATGGCATGGCGCAAGAATATTTTAGAATTAGACAATCGTGTTTTAAGAAATCCGCGATAGACTTCACGCTGCTCATCTGCAGACGCAGGAGTTCCCGAAGCTTCAAGCCAGTCGGAAGGGACAGCGTCGACAACAGCGTCAATGAGTTCCGGTGTCACACGCGTGAGCATTTCAGCATCGGCTTCTTCAAGACGTGATGCCTCTGGCAGAAGCGCATGATCCTTCACATAGGGAAAAGGACTGAGAGCGGCTTTATGCCAGTCGGACCACGCATGATGGAAATAGAGCGAAGCTCCCTGATCGATAAGCCATAGCTCGCGATTCCACAGCAGCATGTTAGTGTTACGCGGAGTGCGGTCGATATTCGTCAGAAACGCATCAAGCCACACCAGCCGGGAAGCGGTCATGGCATCCGTATGATTGGCAATCACGTCCCATGTCATCGCTCCTGAAAGATAATGCACCCCGAGATTAAGCCCCGCGCTTCCTTTCAGAAGATCCTGCACCTCCTCATCCGGCTCAGTGCGTCCGAAATCCTCCGACAGATCAAGAAACACAAGCTCAGGCACTCGGAAACCGGCGGCACGCGCAATTTCAGAGCCTATGAACTCGGCTATAAGCGCCTTAGTGCCATGACCAGCTCCACGGAATTTCGCGACATACCTGAATCCGTCGGAAGCCTCGACAAGCCCCGGCAGAGAGCCTCCCTCGCGGAGAGGCTGCATATAGAGCGTGGTCTGTTCGTGTCGTATATCAAGTTTCATAATAAGTCGTATTCTGACTGACAGACAAGCCGACATTGACTCCCTGCCGTCTACAAAATTACAACAAATTTCTCTACCGATTTGCAGATAAGCTAATTAAAGAAATATTTCATTATTGTAAATTTTGCATTACGATGGATATTTACGACCTTTGCGTCAAATTAGACTTTCCTTCAGGGAAGTCGCCGGTATGGCGTGAGCTGTCTTCGGTATCATTAAATCAACTCTAATTAAAACCATGAAATCTGTTTAAATTTTTAGGAAAATGACAACTGCTATCGTCACGTTTTTTATTCTCGGTTATCTGTGCATCGCTCTTGAAAGCGTGCTCAAAATCAACAAAGCTGTTCCCGCACTTCTCATGTGCGTTGTCTGCTGGACTCTCTACGCCTGCGGTTATGCTCCCGAACACGGCGCCGACACATCAGAGCAACTTCTCGAACACCTCGGCGACACTTGTGAAATCCTGTTCTTCCTGATGGGTGCAATGACAATCGTGGAGATTGTGGATGCAAACGGAGGATTTTTCTTCGTAAAGGACGCACTTGCCACCACAAGCAAACGCAAACTGCTCTGGCGCATCACATTCATGGCATTTGTCCTTTCGGCAATACTCGACAACCTCACAACCTCGATAGTCATGGTCATGGTGCTCCGCAAGCTCGTCGACGACCATAACGACCGCATGATCTACGGAGGCATGATTATCATAGCAGCCAATGCCGGCGGCGCGTTCTCGCCAATAGGCGACGTCACGACCATCATGCTCTGGATACGCGGCATGATCACCACAGGCGGAGTCATCACCGAACTGTTCCTACCCTCGCTCATCGCAGTACTCGTATCGGGATTTGCAGCCCAATACTATCTCAAAGGCTCGCTCCCGGCTGTCAACCATACGGAAGAGTCGCTCCCGGCCGGCCAGACTCCGGGCGACCGCACACTCATCCTTTGCCTTGGCGTAGGCGGTCTCATCTTCGTGCCTATTTTCAGAATGCTGACAGGTCTCGCTCCTTTCATGGGCATACTTCTCGCGCTCGGTGTCCTCTGGCTTGTCAGTGAATATCGCTGCAACCGCAACGCGCTGTTCTGCGAGAACTCTAACCTCAAGGTCACGTCGCTCCTCGCGCGAATCGACATGGCAACCATACTCTTCTTCCTCGGTATCCTTATGGCCGTGGCCACGCTTCAGGAAACAGGAGTGCTGAACTCGTTCGGCATCTGGCTTAACGAAGCCTCACACGGCAACCATTACCTCGTGACAGGCGTGATCGGTGTGGTTTCAAGCATCGTCGACAATGTGCCCCTCGTCGCAGGCTGTATGGACATGTATGCAATCGCTCCCTCCGGCGACTATGGTGTCGACGGTCTTTTCTGGCAGCTTCTCGCCTACTGTGCCGGTGTCGGAGGCTCAATGCTTATCATCGGTTCTGCAGCCGGTGTCGTCGTAATGGGCCTTGAAAAAATCAGCTTCGGATGGTATCTTAAAAAATTCACATGGATTGCTTTTATCGGCTATATAGCCGGTATCGCCACCTATGCCGTCGAGACACTGTTTATCCACTGATAACAGACATATCGAATAGAACATAAAATAAATAGAACACCAACCCCACCATGCCCGCTTTTCTGTCAGGCATGGTGGGGTTTGCTTTTTATGATTTTTTGTTGCCGTCAGGGTCAGTCGGCAGCATTGATTTCTTCGAGTGAACGGATAACTCGGCAAGGATTGCCGACAGCCAATGAATTGGCAGGAATATCGCGGTTGACCACACTGCCTGCACCGATGACACAGTTGTCGCCGATTGTCACTCCCGGAAGGACGTGCACACCAGCCCCTATCCATACGTTGTTTCCGACCGTAATCGGACGGGCGTATTCAAGCCCCTTGTTGCGGCGCCCGACATCAAGAGGATGTCCGGCTGTATGGAAACCGCAGTCCGAAGCAATGAATACATTGTCGCCAAACGTCACTTTAGCGCCATCGAGAATGACGAGATTGACATTGGAATAGAAATTATCGCCGACAGAGATATTGTAGCCATAATCGCAATAAAACGGCTGTTCGATATAGTAGTTCTCGCCCACACGGCCAAGGAGTGTCTTCAGGAGAGACTTGCGTTCCTCAAGTCGGTCAGGCATCAGGTCGTTGTACTTACGGCATAGAAGTTTGCATTTCATGCGCTCCTCGATCAGCTGTGGATCATAGTTGGCATCGTAGATTTCGCCACGGAGCATTTTGTCTTTTTCAGAGTCCATCAATAATCTCGTTTTTGAAATGGGTTATTTATCATTCTAAGTCAGGATGCACGACCCACAGGGAGGAATCGCGATAATATAAGGTATTCTAACAGACGCAGAGCCATCCGATTGTCCGAAGAACATGTCGAATGGCTCTGCGTTATTTTATGCGACAGTCCGTCCGACTGTCTGTTTCAAGTCATTTTAGCCGATTTTGATGCCAGAGAAGCCCATGAAGGCCATTGCAAGAAGACCTGCACAAATCATGGCGATAGGCACACCGCGCATTGACTTAGGCACGTTTGTCATGGCAAGCTGCTCGCGGATACCGGCAAAAATAGCGATAGCCATAGTGAAACCGACCGCAGTTGCAAAGGCATAGACAACGCTTTCGCCGAGATTCATGCCTTTCTGGACAACTGTTATTGCTACACCGAGGACGGCACAGTTTGTGGTGATGAGCGGCAGGAACACGCCGAGGGCGCTATAGAGCACCGGCGCTATCTTCTTGAGCACAATCTCAAGCATCTGTACCAATGCGGCGATGACGAGAATGAAGATAATTGTCTGCATGAACCCAAGGCCGAAAGGCGTGAGGACAAGATCCTGAAGAAGCCATGTGATGACAGTGGCGAGAAGCATGACAAATGTCACGGCCGCACCCATGCCGACTGCGCTTGAGAGTTTGCGCGACACTCCGATGAATGGACAGATTCCGAGGAACTGGGCAAAGACGATGTTGTTGACAAATATCGCCGTTATGATGATGGAAATATATTCGAGCATCTGTAATTAAGTATTAAGTCTTAAGGATTAAGGATGAAGTGTGGCGGTGTAGCTCAGCATGACTTCGCACGAAGCTTGGTGAAAAGGGCGATGAGCAGGCCGAGGGCGATGAATGCGCCCGGGGCGAGCACGAACACGAGTGAGCCGAACTGTTCGGGATAGATGGTGAGATCAAAAATCTTGCCTGTTCCCAGAAACTCGCGCACTGCGCCGAGAAGGGTGAGGGCGATTGTGAATCCGAGACCGATGCCGATACCGTCAAGACAGCTGTCGAACACGCTGTGGCGCGATGCGAAGGCTTCTGCACGGCCGAGCACGATACAGTTTACCACGATAAGGGGGATGAAGATACCGAGTGTGGCGTAGAGCGACGGCACATAGGCTTCCATCACAAGCTGGAGAACCGACACGAAGGCTGCGATGACCACGATATAGGCGGGGATACGCACCTTTGACGGCACGAAGTTCTTGATAAGAGATATCACCACATTAGAGCAGATGAGCACGGCCATTGTGGCGAGTCCCATACTCATACCGTTTATGGCGCTGCCGGTTGTGCCGAGAGTGGGACACATACCCAGCATCAGGACAAATGTCGGGTTTTCGGCGATAATACCGTTGAAAAGTATTCTTAGTTTATCATTCATGGCTTGATGTGGTGGGGATTATTGGCGTGAGGCGAATTGTTGAGATGCCTGATTGGCAAGAGTGAGAGCCCGGAGAAAAGCTCGCGATGAGATTGTGGCGGCCGTGATGGCATCGACATCGCCGCCGTCCTTGCTCACTGTGAGATTTGCGCTGTTGGCATTGAGGCCGATGACCGTATGGGCCGGATTGCTGAACCATTCGTCCATCTTCGATCCGAGTCCGGGGGTTTCGGCATGCTGCATCACGGCAAAGCCTGTGATGTTGCCCGAAGGGTCAAAACCATACATTACCGTGATGAGACCCGAGAAGCCGTTGGCATCGTGGCTTTCGACGGCCATTCCGACGAGTTCTCCGTCCTGACGTGCGGGGAATACGGTGACGGTCTCACCATCGACTGTCACTTCGGCAGCCTCGTCGGCAGGATTGTTGTTGAACTGTATGTCGGGGAGCACCTGCCCTATGGCTGATTTCTGCTTTTCAGCCTTGGCCTGTGCGATAGGTTCTTTAGTGGCTGTGTAGACTCCGGCAAGAGCAGCGGCGGCGACTACTGTGATGATGCCCAGCGAGAGCACCATGTTTACGAGTGATGATTTCATGCTGCAACCTTCCTTTCTCCGAACTTACGGGGTTTGACATAGCGGTTGATGAGCGGTGTCACACCGTTCATTATCAGGATGGCGAAAGATACACCTTCGGGATATGCGCCCCACTGGCGAATGACGACGGTGATTATGCCGATCATGACTCCGTAGATTATCATGCCTGCATGGCTCATCGGCGAGGTCACATAGTCGGTGGCCATGAAAATTGCGCCGAGCATGAGTCCGCCCGTAAGGAGCTGGACACCGACGTTAGCACCGATGCAGAGCGAAAAGAGGGCGACTGTAGCGAGGATGGCGACAGGGATGTGCCATGTGATTACACGTGTGCAAAGCAGATAAACAAAGCCTATCAGCAGGGCTATGGCTCCGATCTCACCCATCGAGCCGCCGGTGAATCCGAGCGCCTGATTGAGCAGGTCGACATCAGCGCCTGTTATCTGGTCCATCTTGAGCTGACCGAGGGTTGTCGCGCCGGTGGTGGCGTCGAGATAGTTCATGCGGTTTTCCATCGGGAGGGGCCATGTGGTCATCTGCACGGGGAATGAAAGCAGGAGGAATACACGGCCGACAAGCGCGGGGTTGAAGATGTTGCAACCGAGACCTCCGAATGTCATCTTGCCGATGCCAATGGCGATGACACAGCCGATGAGGACTGTCCATACGGGAAGATTTGACGGGAGGTTGAGCGCGAGAAGCAGACCTGTCAGTACGGCCGACATATTTCCGATGGTCGGGCGCTGACCGAGCATGAAACGCGAAATCAGATATTCGGTGACTACACATCCGGCAATGGCTGTAACTATTACGATTGCCGCGCCGATGCCGAAGCAATAGAGCGCAAGTGCGACAGCGGGAAGCAAAGCAATGATGACATGGGTCATCAGCTTCGTCACCGTGACGGGAGTCTGCGCATGGGGCGATGGTGAAATGGTGATAAGCTGGCTCATTATAAGTTTTGAAATTGGTATTAGTCGGTGCAAAATTAAGAAAAATATTTTAATAATTCATAATCCGCAATCCAGATTTAATTATAAATATCAAAGTGTCATGATTATAGTAATAGCATATAACCCAAAGACCAGCTACAGTGTGAGCTGGTCTTTGGGTTATATGCTTCGGATAGGATTCAACAATCCAATCCTTCGGAACTTAATTCAATTAATTGCGCCAGCGGGGGTCACCGACGTTCTTAATCCAGATTTCGTGGTTAGTCACCTCTGAAGTTTTCTTATATTTGAGGTCATTGTAAATATCCTTCGGACCGGAGTGATAGTCAGCATCACGGTCTGCTGGGGTCTTAGCATGATACGGAGGATTAGGATTCACGAAAAGATCGGTTGCTTTAAGCGGATTTGTGCCTACCTTAACCTTAAGATCATCCTGATTGCCTGAGAGGAGACCGGGATAAGACTGCCAGTAAGCGCCGAGCGAACGACTTGTTCCGGATAGAGGATAAGAAGTGAAGATACCATCATCCTTCATGTGTTCCTCAAGGCAACCTACAGAATAGTTGTCGGCAACGTCGATAGTAATCTCACCTGAACCGTTGATATTGCGGATGTCGCAAGTCTGGTTATAAAGTTCACGGTTATCATCGTCTGCCTTGGTAAGAACAAAGAGATTACGCTTAACGGTTATTGAAGAACCGCCCGGGAGATAACGGAGCTGGAAGATATTTCGGCCGGAAGTACGTGTAGACCAGTTGATGAAGGTATTATTCTCAAGAGTGAAGTTGTATGTAGTCGAAGACTTCCAGTTCAAATCCTTGTCACCGTCTGTAAAGAATGCGGTTCGCGGACAGTCATAGAACGTAGAGTTGGAAATGATCACGTTGTTGAATACATTTGACAGAGCTGAGTTACCGTCACCTGCAAACCATGCGTAACCACGACCGTTGTTGTCATAATAACCCTGATTCCAGAAAAGACAGCCGTCGATGACAATCTTGCGGAATACTTTCTTACGTGAACCTTGAACGCGGATGAATCCACGGATCATACGCTGGAATGTACAATCATAGCATTCGAACGATTCAAACACTACGGCCATACCGTTGGAGTACATGTTAGCGAAATAGTTACCGGTTGCCGATCCAGAACCGTAGTTGGTGGCAAGAGGACAGTCAAAGTCGATTCCACGGAAGATGATTGATTCAACCTGAATGGGTGCGTCACCCTCACCTTCATTGGGAGTACGTCCAAACATGAAGTTATTCGAGCGTACATTAGAGCCATCCATAGCCATACCGCCAAGATAAACTTTTGCACGCTTACCGGCTGCGAGGTCTTCAGGACGGGTCTCCATAGTGAAGCCCTTGCAAAGCGTCTGGTTACCTTCGAAATAATAAGCCTTGCCACCTTCGAGGTAGAAAATCTGACCTTCGGGAAGAGTGATGTCGCGGGTGAAGTTTGTAATAATCGTATCAAGACGACAGGCATTGAAATCCACGGCTCCCTTGATAGTGTCATTGGGGTCACAATAGTGAGGAATGAATATCGGTTCGGTAGGATCGCCCTTTGTACGGAGTGTCAGCGGATTATAGGAAGCATCTACTGTCACCTGTTTGCCTGTGCGCGGATCGTTGAAAATCTTGTTGTCATTGATGAAATTGATGACATACTGAGAGTTCTTCGAAAGGCCGTCAATGTGGATATAGCCGTTCTCACGGTCCTGAGCTGTAATCACATAGTCTTTCCACTTGTCATCAAGAGCCGCATCAGGATTATCGTCAGCAGCCTTCACGCGCATGCGGTGTACGATATATTCGCCATTCTCAATTTCAAAATTCTCTGAGAAGCGGTTAGCTTCGTCATCACCTGATTCAGCATAGTTGGTGTTGAAGTAAACAGTGATATCCTCCATATTACGGTCGAAGTTGTCTTCGTCGATAACCTTTGGAGTCGGGTAGCGTTCGAGTGTTCCAATCGCACAAACATCGTCCCATTCGCGGAGCGAGCCGTAACCATACCACTTGGAGTTATACTCCTCGCCTTTTGGAGAAAGAACACGGATTGCGAAGCAATATGTGGTGTTATACTCCATATTGTCGATTGTATACTCAAGGACATCCGGTCCAACTGTGATAAACTCGACCATACGGCTGGGATTTTCCCATTCATCACCAAGACCTCCCTGGCCTATCGCATATTTGATTTCATAGCCGGCAGCACCTTCAATGCCAAACCAGCGCAGAGTGATGCTATTGAGTTTTACCTCATCGGCTTTCGACACATAGGGGTCACTGCTCTCCGCAGTGCCGGTGTTGCCGGCACGGCGGAAGAGAGTCATGGGCATACGGTCGAGGTCGTTTGCCCCATTGAAGCTGTTATCATCGTCCTTACATGATACTGTTGTCAGCATTGCAAGGGCGGTCATAGCATATATAAATAATTTTTTCATTGTAGTTACTAAACTAAAGTGATATTAGATAGCTGGGTTATATTATCTGTAACCATACTGGTTCTTATACGCTCCGTAGGAACGTGCGATAACCGTACGGGGAATAGGAAGGATGTAGCGGAGCACGGGAAGCGACTCAGGAGTAGGAGCGGCAATAGGACTGGGTGACATCTGATAAGTGCCGTTGTTATTGATCATGATGTTGCCTGTCTCTTCATTATAATAGATATAACCGTAGTAAGAGTAGAGAATTTCCCCGCGCGGATAACCGTTGTTGTCATCAAACCAATAAAGAGGACTATCGTTAGCGGCTCTGAAGAGGGGGTTATCGGTCACAAGCGGATCGTTTGAGGGAACTCGCTTGTAGGGGTTGAGAATCTTGACAACTTTGAGTTCACTATTGGGGAACTGGGCAGTGGTGTAAGAGCCTATACCTTCGTTTTCAACATTTGAAAGGATATACATGGTCTCAGGGAGAATATTTGAATCCCACCTGTCAGGCGTACCGAAGTCAAACATCGACACAGCCTCTGTATTCTCATCGTCGTCGCCCATACCGCGCTGGAAATGACGCCAGAACGAATAGAACACCTGCTGATTATAGAGATTGTTACGGACGAGGTCGCGCCAACGCATGTTCTCACCTGCGAATTCAAACTTACGTTCATCAAGGATGGCCTTTAGGATGTCCTCTTTTGAACCGGAAAGTTCCTTCACTTTTTCGAGATTATCCACGAAAGCACGCTGACGGACTTCTCTGTAGGCTTCCTGAGCTGCAGCTCCGTGAGCGCCTGAAAGACCATCTTCAACCTCGTTGACAGCCTCTGCAAACATCAGGAGCACATCGGCATAGCGCATAAGAGGATAGTTTATACCGGTCTGTTCAGATGATTGGTCACCCATACCGCTATTATTCCATAGCTTTGACCATTTGCCATTGTAAGTGCTGCGGCCAGAGTTGAGAGTGGCAGCGCCGGTTGTGTTATAGTAGAAGAGCTGGTTGACGTATTCACGACGCTGGTCGCCTTCCTCAAACATGAAGCGGTAGAGCGAGCTGAGAGTAGCACCGCCATTAGTCTTGCCGAACTTGTGGACTGTTACTCCGTCGACATCCTGACAGCGCGGTCCATGTATATAACCGATACGACCGCTTGACTCGCTGCCGAAAGGAATTTCAAATATAGGATCGTCCTGATTGTCAACGATGAAATTACACTCATCGGTAAACACCTTGTAGTAGGGTTTTGCAAGACGGTGAGTACCTGACTCAATCACTTTTCCGGCATATTCCATAGCTGTGCGATAGAAGTCCTTGTAATTTGCAGGACGCTCCATCTTGCCATAGGTGTCACCGTCAGGACGGAGTGAGTAGCCACCTGCCGTGAGTGCAAGGCGTGCAATCATGGCCCATGCCATTTCTTTTCCGACTCGTTCGATTCCACCGTTTTCAGAAGCGAAGATCATGTCTTCAGAACATTCCTTCAGGTCATCGATAAGAGTCTGAAGCATCTCTGTGCGGTCTACAATAGGATAATAATTTGTATCCATATTATAGGTCGGTTCCAAAGAGAAAGGCACATCACCGAACATCCATGTCAGATCGTAGTAGAAAATTGCACGAAGCACCTTGGCCTCACCAAGCATCTGATGAAGAGCCTCGCCATGCTCTCTGTCATCAAAAAGCGGCGACTGGGGAAGCTGGTCGATAAAGATGTTGGCACGTTCGATACCGCTATACTGGGCAGTCCATGCGCTAAGCAGATGTGAGCCGTCAGGATCACAGTCAAAACGCTTGTAGGTGTTTGATGTCGCGTAAGGAGTGGTTGAGGTTGAGAAATCAACGTCACTGTTGAGCTGGAACGTGTTGAGGAAGTTAGCTCCGTAAGTGTTGTTGCTCAACATCGATGCGTAAATCCCTTTCAGGGCACGCTCGATTTCGCTCCTATCGGAGTAGACGTACTCGAAATCATTCTTTGAAGGGGCGTCTACATCAAGATAGTCGGAGCAGGAGACAAGAGCCAGTGCCGACAGTCCGGATAAGAATATATTTTTTAATTTCATGTTGTCGTTACAATAAAAAGTGTAATGATGTATTAGAAGGTTAAGTTAATACCAAATACATAGCTGCGGCTACGCGGATAGCGGTTGAAGTCGTAAGAGGGTGTCAGACCGCTCTGGATATCGACTTCAGGGTCATAGCCTGAGTAGTTGGTAATGATGAAGGGGTTTGTGACTGAAGCATAGAAACGAAGCTTCGACATACCGGCCTTGCCGATGATGTTCTGTGGCAATGAATAACCGATAGTGATGTCATTGCAGCGGAGGAATGAACCGTCCTCTACGAAGTTGCTCACTGTCACTTCCTGGTTTATATCCATCGGATTCCATACAGTCTGACCCTCATTGAGTGCTTCATAGCGCTCGACATAGTTATCAGCGAATGTATTACGATAGATACCCTCTACACCTTCAAGATATGTCCAGCGGTTTGTGAACTTGTCAAGTACGTTATAGAACTTGTTGTCATTATTGATTGCTGATGACAGGTAGTAGGATGTCGCGTTGTAGATGTCGAAATCAAGGAAGAAAGTGAAGTTTGTAGTGAAGTCAAAATTCTTCCACTGACCTGAAAGACCGAAACCGCCCTGAACGCGGGGAGTAGTGCGGCCGATGACTGTACGGTCATTCTCGTCGATGATACCGTCGTCATTCAGATCCTTGAACTTGGGCTTACCGGGATTAGTCGCCTCACCGGCCTGATTCGAATTATAAATATTATTCATGTTCACAGTTCCCTTGTTTGGCTCATAAAGGGTGGTCGAGGTGTTCCATGTAAATTCGTCAAGCGAATAAAGGCCGTCGTAAACGAAACCGTAGATGAGACCGACTTCACCACCTACCATCAGGCGATAGTTGCTGTCGTATTTATCCTTTGAACGCGAGTGTTTCTGCTCTTCATATTCAAGATCGCCTGTCAGCTTGTCAACCTTCATCTTGTTTGCTCCGAGATTGAAGTTGGCCGACAACACATAGTCCTTGCCACGGAGTATGTCACCGTTGACGGAGATTTCAAAACCCTTGTTTGTCACCTGTCCTATGTTACGATACTGGTAATTGTAACCTACAGTCGTAATGACGGGCGAACGGTAGATAAGGTCTGAAGTGGTATTCCAGTAAACTTCAGGAGTGATGCGCAGACGGTTGTTGAAGAAAGCAAGGTCAAGCGCAAGGTTGCGGGTCAGTGTTGTTTCCCATTTGATATCCTTGTTGGGCAGATAGGAACCGATGGTATAATACTGGTCACCCTCGTGAGAGTTGCCGTTTCCGGCAGGGCCTGATTCGCCGAATACAGGACCGGTAGTAGAGTTGATGCCATAGAGATAGCGCCACATATCGGCATCGACATTGTTGTTACCTGCCTTACCGATAGCCGCACGAAGCTTAAACTCATTAATCCAAGTGATATCCTTCATAAAATCCTCGCTTGACATTACCCAAGCACCTGATACAGAGGGGAAGTAACCCCACTGATTGCCGGGTGCGAACATTGTCGAGCCGTCAGCACGGAATGTAGCTGAAAGAAGATACTTGTGGTCGTAGTTATAGTTGATCTGACCGAAGTAAGATGTTGTGCGGTTAGCTGTTTCAAGAGAAGTTTCCGACTGATAAACAGCACCGAGTCCCATGTTGTTGAAAGCCTTGTCCGCGCTGATATTCTCAGGGAAATAGCGGTTTTTCTGGAAAGATGAAGAACGCTGCTTATGGAAAAGTTCAAAACCGACGAGAGCATAGAAATTGTTCTTTTCCTTGATTGTCCAGTCGTATGAAGCAGTGGTAGTCCAAGTATACATATCCTGCTGGCGCTTGGTCAGCTCGACTACAGGTTGGTTGTTGTTGCTTATACCTTCGCTGGTAAGAGGTCCGTAGAAACGGTTGTCCTGATAGAACTGAAGAGCCTAGACACCTTCGGTGCGGAGTGTGAGACCCTCGATTGGCTTGAATTCAAGTGAAGCCTGATTGGTGAAGGTATATGTATGTCTCTTACGGACATTGGTCTTGATGTCGTAGACAGGATTGTTAAGAGTGAAGATGTCTTCCTGAGTCTGGTCAAGGATGTAGTCGGGATCATAGTAACCGCCAAGCTCGCGGAGACCGTTGGTCGGACGATAGCGGAGCACGTCGATGATACCGCCTGTGCCCACATTATCACCACCTGCACCTTCATCACGACGATAAGTCATCTTGGGGTTGAACTGAAGGGTCAGATTCGGGAGAATCTTGGTCTGGAGTTTGGTAAGGATGTTTGTACGACGGACACCTGTACCCATAATGATACCTTGGTCATCAGACTGTGTAAATGAGATATTATAGCGTGTCTTGTCGTTGCCGCCGCCTATTGAAAGGTTGGCCGAGTAGGAGAAGGGGGTGTTACCCATGATTTCGTCCTGCCAGTCGTGGGTCGGAGCTTGGTGATAGAGATCCATGTCAAGTGCGCTGCCGAAGTTATAGCGGAAAAGCGACTGTTTCTGATTGCTTGACTGGTGGTTCTTGTGTGAACCTTGTCCGCCGACTGCATAGTCCCACTGATAGTGAACGAAGTCGTATGTGTCCATGAGGTCAAGCTGTTTAGTGATATGACTCCATGACATCTGACCGTTGAACGACACCTGAGTCTTGCCTTCCTGAGCCGATTTTGTGGTCACGATAACTACACCGTTACCACCCTTCGCGCCATAGATGGCTGTGAGCGAGGCATCCTTCAGGATGTCGATCGACTGGATGTCGGACGGAGGGATATCATTGATGTTATCGGTCTGAAAGCCGTCGACGATGTAAAGAGGGTCGTTTGACTGGGTTACGGATGTCGCACCGCGCACGCGGATGTTGATATCAGCGCCCGGCTGACCGTCGACAGTGGTGACCTGCACACCTGCCACCTTACCCTGAAGGGCTACTGCGGCCGATGTCACGGGGACGGCGGCAAGCTTTGTGCCTGAAACCGATCCGACCGATCCGGTGAGGTCGCGGCGGGCGCGGGTTCCGCCATAACCGATAACCACAACTTCGTCAAGGGCCTCGGAATCTTCAGTCAGGACAACATTGATTGTCGACTGGCCGTTGACAGCGATTTTCTCGGTCTTATAACCGATGTAGGATACTACGAGAGTAGCGTTGGGAGCAACATTTTTGAGGGTAAAATTACCATCGAGATCTGTCACGACCACATTTTTAGTGCCGTCAATCTGAACGGTAGCCCCAATCATGGGTTCTTCGGTGCTGTCGGTCACCGTACCGGTGACGGTGAGCTCCTGAGCGTCGGCATTAAATCCCACACAGAGCACCAACAGTAGAAGCATTGTTTTCCATTGCGTGGCAAAGGAGAGGTTAAGCAGCCTTTGACTACGACTTACAATTAAGTCTTTCATGTTGTGTTTCAATAATAATAAATTAAGATTTCGTTCATGCAATTTTTGAATAGTGTCAGAAAATATGTTTCTTTACGTTGATTGGCAATGAGGAGTGTGGAGAGGTCTTTTCCATTCAAAATTTCGGTCGCCACGACATAACTCCGCATACAACAAGCCAGACTACGCGAGCCAGCTATAATCGAACGGAGAATGGAGGAAGCTAAAAAAATTACAGATTGGAACAGAATGTGCTTTCAAATAACGATAAAGGAGTCAGCAAGAATATGCCGAAGAACATTGTAATCATCTTTTCCCATCCATGATTTCTGTCGGGGATGCCCACTCATCGACACGGACTGACACCGCACGACACAAGGAGGCAGGAATCCAAGGCACGACTGAAAGGAGTGCATGGTTGAAAAATCAGAATTTCCAGTAACAATTACGAAATGTGCATTTTTCTATAATCAGAGTTGATGCTTTCGGTGTGTTTTTTCGTTTGTGAATGTAAAGTTAACCCTTTATTTTTCATCATGCAAATTTTTCCCTCCAATTTAGTATATTTTAATGGCTTAGGCCATTTTTACTTAATTTTATATTAATGTCCGCGAGATGAGTGCCCTGCATTTTCCCACTTCATCAACACCTATCTTAAATTATATAGGGACACGGCTCAAAACTGTTAACATTAAATAATTATTATGCAAGCGGTTTGTAGATTTGGCGACGTAGTGTTAATTTTGCACTCTGCAACCCAAATATTTAAAATTCAAACCCCAATCATTATACAATTAACAACAGAACCATGAAGAAAATCCTATCAGTAGTGGCAGGCTTGTGTATCGGCTTCTCGGGCATAGCCCAGACAGCTCCCGCCGCCACCCCGGGTGCGGCCAAAGACTGCTGCGAAAAAGTATGTGACAAAAAGGACGGGTGCAAAAAGAAATGCACTGAATCTAAAAAATGTAATAAAAACTCCGGCAAAAGTCTTGACGCAAAAGAAGCATGGGCGACTCTCTATCCACAGATAGAAAAATCAATCCAAGCACCGACGTTCCGCGACAAGGATTACAAGATTTTTGATTACGGCAAAAAGTCAAAGACCAAAGGATTTCTCTACACCGAGCTTATCAACAAGGTGATCGACCTCTGCTCACGCGAAGGCGGCGGCCGTGTCATCATCCCTAAGGGAACTTGGCTGACCGGTCCTATCACCCTCAAAAGCAATGTCAATCTCCACCTCGAAGAAGGGGCTACACTGCTGTTTTCCGATGATCCGAGCCAGTATCCCATCGTGAAGACCCGCTGGGAAGGCATGGACTGCTACAACTATCAGCCTATGATCTATGCCTATCAGCAGGAAAATATCGCCCTCACCGGCAAAGGCACTGTCGACGGCGGCGCTTCAAATGAAAACTGGTGGCAGATGAGCGGCAAGCGCGGTTATGTCGAAGGCCCTGTCACCCAGAAAATCGGCCGTCCGCTGCTCCAGATATGGAACGAGGAAGGTGTTCCGGTAGAAAAACGAATCCTCGGCGACGGCTACGGCATGCGTCCGCAACTTGTCAACCCGGTTGAATGCAAAAACGTGCTTATCGAAGACGTGACGCTTCTCCGCTCAGCATTCTGGGTAATCCATCCGCTGTTCTGCGAGAATGTCACCGTCAAGGGCGTACACATCCAGAACGATGGCCCTAACGGCGACGGCTGCGACCCTGAATCATGTAAGAATGTACTTATCGAAGGTTGCTACTTCGACACCGGCGACGACTGCATCGCAATCAAGAGCGGACGTAACCGCGACGGACGTGAACAGGCAATCCCGTCGGAAAACATCATTGTCCGCAACTGCAAGATGAAAAACGGACATGGCGGCATCGTGGTCGGAAGTGAAATCTCAGGCGGATTCAAAAACCTTTTCCTTGAAGATTGCGTGATGGACAGCCCCGAGCTTGACCGCGTGGTCCGTATCAAGACCAATGCCTGCCGCGGAGGCGTCATCGAGGACATCTATGTGCGCAACGTGGAAGTCGGCCAGTGCAAGGAATCAGTGCTTAAAATCAACCTTGTCTACGAGCCCAACGAGGACTGCGACCGCAGCTATCCTCCGACTGTAAAAAATGTATGGCTCGACAATATCACATGCAAGAAGAGCAAATATGGTGTGATGATCGAGGGCTTCAAGGAAATATGCAACATCGACAATATCAACGTTGACAACTGCCACTTCGACGGCGTGACATCCGATGGAAATTCCATCACAGGTATGACCAAGAATGTCAGATTCAACAATCTCTACATCAACGGAAAGCTGGTGAAATAACCTACCCGGAATCACCATCGTCCGAAATCCGAACAGAAAAGTCCGTGACGGCTGCAAACAACAGCCAGCACGGACTTTTTATTTTTGTCGCCTCTTCATCCACACATATGGAAGAAAAGCGGAATATACTCCTAAAACTTTTGCATTCAGTCAAAATATGTCGTACATTTGCCTATACACCTAAAAATCATAAAAACCATGGAATCAAAGTACGAAGAAATTAGGAATTTAATGTTTAAGCAGTCTCATTTAGGAGTGTGGAATTTCTCCGAAGATGGTGGATTCTTTATTGGGAAAGCCCCCCATCTCGGGACAAGAGCCTGGCTGAATAGAATCTATCCAAAGATTTCGATGACGGAGATTGAAATTATGGAGAATGAAATGAATCGTCAAATAGCGCCATCATATATCCGATTTCTTACTTCATTCTCTAATGGGCTTGATATATTTCATGGTACACTTGCACTCTACGGATATCGCTACAGTTTCGAACGGAATGAAACGCATGGTCAACAGCCATTCAACTTAGTATGGTTAAACCGATTTCAGAGACCATTGAACATAACCGTTGACATGTTTTTCATTGGAGAATATAACTGGGACCATTCTTTTCTATATGTGACTCCTGACCAGAAGGTACATTTCTGTCACAGGGAGGATGCCACAAGTCTTTTTACATGGGATTCTATTGAAGATATGCTTCTGAGCGAAATTAAGAGAATCTACACTCTTTTTGATGACAGAGGTGTGGCGATTGACCCGAAACATCCAACTACCCCTATAATATAAAGTCGACAGTTCCCACACAATAACACATAAGCCGACAACAGCCTAAAAGCCATTTGTCAAGGCTATCCCTCCCACAGCCCCGCAGGATACAGTAAGAAATACTTCTCACCATCCTGCGGGGATTCTTAGTTGATATAATTTAATTAGCATATTTTTAGCATACATTTCAGACTAAGCGTTAATTATTTTAAAAGTTTGTTGAATTTCGGCAGAAAATCATTAACTTTGGAAGAAAATTTACGCACTTAAATCTATAACTTTCAAAAACTTACCTTAAACGGCTAATTTACTATCATTTAGTAATATCCGCAAAGAGTGCGGAAACAATGCCGTCCACACAGGTTATAGTTATTTTTTACACCTCATGAATCTAAGTAAACGTATCACATTCCTTACCATAGCGGCTGCGGCCTCTCTGGGAGCATTTGCCGATGGAAAGTCCTACACTTCTCAGATATGGTCGCCAGACCTCGGCAACGGCCAGTACAAAAATCCTATCATCGATGCCGACTACTCCGATCCGGACGTGGTCCGTGTCGGCGATGACTACTACATGACCGCATCAAGCTTCTGCGACATCCCCGGTCTGCCCATCCTGCACTCAAAGGACCTTGTCAACTGGACAATCATCGGCCATGCCATAGCCGAGATGCCGGAATATGCACAGGCCGCACCCGACCCCAGCCACGGCAACCATGTCTGGGCGCCCGCAATCCGCTATCACAATGGAGAATTCTACATCTATTACGGCGATCCCGACCTCGGTATCTTCATGACAAAGACCAAGAATCCGGCAGGGCCGTGGGAACCGCTCGTCCATGTCCACAAGGCTAAGGGCATCATCGACACATGCCCCTTCTGGGATGAGGACGGAAAGGCATACATAGCCCACGGATATGCAGGCAGCCGCGCCGGAGTCAAGAGCATCCTCGGAATGATTGAAATGACTCCCGACGGAACTTCGACAATCGGTCAGGACCGCGTCATCTATGACGGCCACATCGAAAACGAGACCATCGAAGGTGCGAAAATGTATAAAGTCGGAGACTGGTACTATATCTTCTCGCCCGCAGGCGGTGTCGCAACAGGATGGCAGGAAGTCCTGAGATCAAAAAGTCCTTGGGGACCTTACGAGGTGCGCAACGTGATGGATCAGGGCAAATCAAGCGTCAACGGGCCTCATCAGGGCGCATGGATCGACACTCCCGACGGCAAAGAACACTGGTTTATCCACTTCCAAGACAAAGGCCCTTGGGGACGTGTAGTCCACCTCCAGCCAATGGAATGGCGCGAAGACGGCTGGCCAGTGATCGGCGTCGACCCTGACGGCGACGGCCGTGGCGAACCCGTCATGAAATATCGCAAACCAAATGTCGGAAAGACATATCCCGCGGTCAATCCTGTCGAAAACGACGAATTTGACGGCACTACATTAGGTCTACAATGGCAGTGGAAAGGCAATCCCAGCGCCCTCTGGTATTTCTGCGAAGCCAACACGTCGAAGCTCCGTCTGTTCTCACACAAGACAAGCGACAGCCCTCGCCTCTATGACGCTGCCAACCTCCTTCTTCAGAAATTCCCCGGTGAAAACTTCACCGCAACAGCCAAAGTACAGTTCTGTCCGCGCAAGCGCAACGGAAAAGTAGAGGCCGGCGAACGCGCAGGTATAGCTGTGATGGGATATAACTACGGCGCGCTCGCCCTCGAAAGCCGTGCCGACGGCATCTATCTCACCGAAGTCGGAGCGAAAAGTGCCAACAAGGGCAATAAGGAGAATGAAATCGAAGCCGTGAAACTCGACGGCGGCGACAAGGAAATGTATCTCCGTGTCCAGATCAAACGTACAGGTGTCAAGAACCCGACATCGAAAGACGACTACAAGGGCGAGGCAATCTTCTCGTACAGCTTCGACGGCAAGAAATTCACAACCTTCGGACAGCCTATCAGCCTTACAAGCGGCCACTGGATCGGCTCAAAGGTCGGTCTGTTCTGCGTCCGCGACTGGGAAAGCAATGACAGCGGCTGGCTCGATGTCGACTGGTTCCGTATAACCAAATAAAACAGATCCGGCACACAGCCCGGTCACACAAAATGAACGCAATGAAAATAAAGCTCATAACACTTCTTATCATGCTTCTTCCGGCAGCAATGGGACTCAAGGTCTCTGCTGCCGAATACAAGCATGATATCTATGTCAACCAAGACGGTTCGGGCGACTACACAACAATCACCGAAGCCCTCGAAGGAATCCGTGCCTATATGGACTATACGGTTACCGTCCACATCGCCAACGGCACATATAAAGAAAAAATAATCATTCCCTCTTGGCTTAAAAATGTAAGCTTCATCGGTGAAGACCCGGAAAAGACCGTCATAACCTTCGACCATCACGCAAACATCGACAAGATGGGCACATTCCGCACCTATACCGTGAGAGTCGATGCCAACGACGTGCTTTTCAAAAACCTGACAATCGAAAACAACGCCCCCCAGCTCGGACAGGCCGTTGCACTCCACACCGAAGGCGACAAGATACGTTTTGTCAACTGCCGTTTCCTCGGAAATCAGGACACGATTTTCACCGGAGGCAAAAACGCGCGCCTCTACTTCGCCGACTGCTACATCGAAGGGACAACCGACTTCATCTTCGGTCCGGCGACAGCCTATTTCAAGAACTGCGACATTTTCAGCAAGCGTGATTCCTATATCACCGCCGCCTCGACTCCCGGCGATGTCAGATTCGGCTACATATTCGACAGCTGCAAGCTCCGCGCTGCCGACAATGTGAAGAAAGTCTATCTCGGCCGTCCGTGGCGACCCTACGCCCACACGGTGTTCATCAACTGCGAGATGGGCTCGCACATCCGCCCCGAAGGCTGGCACAACTGGAACAACGCCGACAACGAACGCACAGCCCGCTACGGCGAATATGGCTCACACGGCCCGGGCGCAGCGCAGTCAGGACGTGTCGGCTGGGCGATGAATATCACCGATGCTGACGCAGCCGCCTACCGTAATCTTACAGAAGTATTCTCTGTAACCTCCGGCTGGGATTCCACAGAATAATAAAACAATGACATCAATTCTCTCCTTTCTTCTTAATCTGACAACAACTAATCAAATCACAATACTTATTAATCATGAAAGCTCTAAACAAACTCACCGCTCCCAAAGCAGTGGCCCCCGAAAGAATCATCCAATTCGGCGAAGGCAACTTCCTCCGCGCATTTGTTGACTGGATCATCAAGAACATGAACGACAAGACCGACTTCAACTCATCGGTTGTAGTTGTTCAGGGTACACCCGACGCATTCGTCACCCAACTGCTTGAGGGACAGGACTGCCTCTATCACGTAAATCTTCAGGGCCGTCTTGACGGTGAGGTGGTAAACTCACTCACCCGCATCGACGTGATCAGCCGCGCACTCAGCCCGTTCACTCAGTTCGATGCCTTCCTCGCGCTCGCCGATCAGCCCGAAATGCGCTTCGTTATCTCAAACACCACCGAAGCAGGCATCGCATTCGACCCCGAATGCAAGCTGTCTGACCGCCCCGCAGCTTCTTATCCCGGCAAGCTTACACAGCTTCTCTACCGCCGATTCAAGACTTTCAACGGTGCTGCCGACAAGGGCTTCATCATCATGCCCTGCGAGCTTATCTTCGAAAACGGCCATCACCTCAAGGAAATCATCTTCAAATATATCGACCTCTGGAAAGAGGAACTCGGCTCTGACTACGAGGCATTCAAGAGCTGGTTCAGCGAAAGCTGCTACGTATGCGCCACACTCGTTGACCGCATCGTTCCGGGCTTCCCCCGCAAGGACATCAACGAAATTCAGGAAAAACTCGGCTACAGAGACAACCTCGTCGTTCAGGGCGAAGCATTCCACCTCTGGGTCATCGAACGCGCGTCAAACATCTCGATCGAGCAGCTCCGCGCCGAATTCCCCGCTGAAAAGGCAGGCCTTCAGGTTCTCATCACTGACTCTGAAGCTCCTTACCACGAACGTAAGGTCACCCTTCTCAACGGTCCTCACACCGTCCTTTCACCTGTTGCATTCCTCAGCGGCGTGAACATCGTGCGCGATGCCTGCAACCACCCCGTTATCGGCAAATATATCAACAAGGTGCAGTTCGACGAACTCATGCAGACCCTCAATCTCCCGATGGAAGAGCTTCAGAAGTTCGGCGCAGACGTGCTTGAGCGTTTCAACAACCCCTACGTCGACCATCAGGTGACTTCAATCATGCTGAACTCATTCCCGAAATACCAGACCCGCGACCTCCCCGGCCTCAAGACTTATCTCGAACGCAAGGGCGAACTACCCAAGGGTCTCGTGCTCGGCCTCGCAGCCCTCATCACCTACTACAAGGGCGGCAAGCGTGAAGACGGCACTGAAATCGTTCCGAAGGACGACCAGAAGATCATGGATCTCCTCACCGAACTCTGGGCTACAGGCGACACCCGCAAGGTGGCTGAAGGCGTACTCGCTGCCAAGGATCTCATCTGGGGCGAAGAACACGGCGATCTCAACAATATCCCTGGTCTCACCGACCTCGTCACCGAATACCTCAACTCCATTCAGGAAAAGGGTATGCTCGAAACTGTCAAAGAAGTAGTTGAAGCTTAATCTCAGCCCGGATGAAGGACTTTCTTAAAATCAATCCCGCCGACAACGTTGCAGTCGCAATCAGCCCGCTCTCGGCAGGCACGACTGTCAACGTCGACGGTGACGACATAACACTTGTGGCCGAAATTCCTGCCGGCCACAAGTTCGCCCTTTGCGAAATCGCCGAGGGTGAAAACGTGATCAAATACGGTTTCCCTATCGGCCATGCACGCCACGCAGTGAAAAAGGGCGCGTTCCTTGACCACAACGACATCAAGACAAATCTTGAAGGTCAGCTCGACTATTCAGACATCTCTATCGACAACCCGTCGCCCGAAGCCCCCGGCGCTGCTCTCAAGGGAGCTGAAGCCACATTCATGGGCTACGAGCGTCCCGACGGTCAGGTCGGCATCCGCAACGAAATCTGGGTAATCCCCACCGTAGGCTGTGTCAACGGCATCGCAAAGCAGATTGTCGACCGTCTCAACGCCGAGACTAAGGCTGAAGGCGTGGACGGCATCTTCGCATTCCCACACAATTACGGCTGCTCACAGCTCGGCGACGACCACGAGAACACCAAAAAGATTCTCCGCGACATGGTGCTCCACCCCAATGCGGGCGGCATCCTCGTCATCGGTCTCGGCTGTGAAAACAACCAGCCTAAGGTCTTTGAGGAATTCTGTGGCGACTATGACCGCAACCGTGTCAAATTCATGGTGTGTCAGGAAGTCGAGGGCGACGAAGTTGAAGCCGGTCTCGAAATCCTCCGCAGCCTCTACGAGCAGGCCCGCACTTTCGAGCGCACACAGCAGCCCGCGTCAAAACTCCGCATCGGCCTCAAGTGTGGCGGCTCTGACGGATTCTCCGGCATAACCGCCAACCCGCTCCTCGGAGAATTCTCCGACTGGCTCTGCGAACAGCAGGGCGGAACTACCGTGCTCACCGAAGTGCCCGAAATGTTCGGCGCCGAGACAATCCTCATGCGCCGCTGCGCCGACGACAAGCTTCTCGGCGAAACCGTCTCGCTCATCAACAACTTCAAGGAATACTTCCTCAGCCACGGAGAGCCCGTCGGCGAAAACCCCTCGCCCGGCAACAAGGCCGGTGGCATCTCCACTCTTGAAGAGAAAGCCCTCGGCTGCACACAGAAGTCGGGCAAGAGCCCTGTATTCGGTGTGATGGAATACGGCGAACGCATCCACAACCACGGACTCAACCTCCTCTCCGCCCCCGGCAACGACCTCGTGGCTTCGACCGCGCTCGCTGCCGCAGGCTGCCAGATGGTGCTGTTCACCACCGGCCGTGGAACTCCCTTCGGCACTTTCGTCCCCACGATGAAGGTTTCGACCAACTCCGGACTTGCCGCCCGCAAGCCGACATGGATCGACTTCAATGCCGGACGTCTCGCTGAAGACAGCACAATGGCCGATGTCCTCGCCGACTTCGTGGACTACGTGCTCAAAGTAGCTTCAGGCGAACAGGTTAATTCCGAAAAGAGCGGCATCCACGAAATCTCGATCTTCAAAAACGGAGTCACACTCTGATTCCATCCCCCCCTACGGTG
>OLOD01000334.1_pt1 | contig 37683 bp, 33 predicted proteins | sample 1671921 | NCBI WGS metagenome assembly OLOD01 (sample SAMEA3136626, study PRJEB25190) | human gut metagenome | biome: human gut; feature: human-associated habitat; material: faeces | place: Austria | collected 2013
GGACAACCAGGGATGCCGCTACCGGCTCGCCGATTTTTTCCATGGTATCTTTGAACGCCTGACGATCCTCCGCACGGAAAATAGTCTCAGCTGTTGTACCAATGAGTTTTACACCGTTTTCTTCTAAAAATCCGGATTCTGCCAGCTCCATACCAAGGTTCAGACCAGCCTGTCCACCCAGAGTCGGAAGTACGCTGTCCGGTTTTTCTTTCAAAATAATCTGTTTTAACACATCAACGGTCAACGGCTCGATATAAACCTGATCCGCGATCTGTTTATCTGTCATGATGGTTGCCGGGTTGGAGTTTACCAGGCAAACTTCAACACCTTCCTCTTTCAGGGAACGGCATGCCTGTGTACCTGCATAATCAAACTCAGCAGCCTGTCCGATAACGATCGGACCGGAACCGATTACTAATACTTTTTTGATATCTGATCTCTTTGGCATTATTTCTGTCCTCCCATCATTTCAATAAACTTGTCAAACAGGTATCCGGAATCCTGTGGTCCAGGGCATGCTTCCGGATGGAACTGTACAGTAAAGATATTCTTTCCTGTATACTTGAGTCCTTCATTGGTTCCGTCATTTACATTTGTAAACGCAGGAACTGCTACTGCTTGATCCAGACTGTCTGCATCCACCGCGTATCCATGGTTCTGGGATGAAATGTATACACGACCTGTCTCCAGATCTTTTACCGGATGATTGCCACCTCTATGGCCATATTTGAGTTTATAAGTATCTGCGCCGGTAGCTAATGCCATCAGCTGGTGTCCTAAGCAGATAGCAAAAATCGGTACTTCTGAATCATAAAGTTTTTTCACTTCTTTGATAATATCTGTGCAGGCTTTTGGATCTCCAGGGCCGTTAGAAAGCATAATTCCGTCCGGATCAGAAGAAAGAATCTCCTCAGCCGTTGTGTGTGCCGGATAAATCGTAACTTCACAGCCACGTTTGTGCAGGGACTGTGCAATATTGTTCTTTGCGCCAAAGTCCAGCAGTGCTACTTTATAGCCATCTGCTTTCAGCACTTTTTTCTCACTGCAAGTCACCTTATCCACTACATTTCCTGTATTGTATACATGAAGCTGAGGCAAAATTTCATCCAGTTTGTAATTTTCATCTGTGGTGATCATACCATTCATAGTTCCTTTTTCACGCAGAATTTTTGTCAACGCTCTTGTATCAATTCCTGCGATTCCCGGAATATCATGTTCTTTCAAAAAATCCTGAATGGTTCCCTGGCAACGGAAGTTACTTGGAATTCTGGATAACTCTCTTACGATATATCCGTCCGGCCATGGCTGTGCAGACTCCATATCCGGTGTAACTCCATAATTTCCAATCAGCGGATACGTCATTACAACTGCCTGTCCCGCATAGGATGGATCTGTCAAAACCTCCAGATAACCAGTCATGGAAGTATTGAAGACGATCACGCTCTTTGTCGAACCAATGCTTGTTCCGGTAAATACTGTACCGTCTTCCAGAATCAGAAATGCTTTCATTTATTCGCCCGTCCTTTCTCTTTTCTACAATATACACTTTGCATCCAAAAATGTTCTCACATTTTTGCTGCGAGATGCACGTCATGCAGCGCATGATAAATATCTCTGTCCATCTCTGTAATCTTACTACATTTTAACATGTATTTGCTGGCTTGTTGCAAAAAAAAAGAGGGAATTTTCTCTTTTTCTGTATATTTATACATTATTTATGCATAATATTCATTTTTCTGCCATATATACAAATTGTAGGTATTTTATCATAGTTTTTTCCTTTTTTCAACACTTACTTTCATGATTTCTCACTTAAGCAACAGCGGCAAGGCCCGACGTCATCGCCAGACCTTGCCGCTTCTTAATTACTCAATTTTTGTTTTTCCACCCATATATGGCTGTAATGCTTTCGGAATATTAACAGTTCCATCCGCATTTAAGTTATTCTCCAGAAATGCGATCAACATTCTTGGCGGAGCAACTACGGTATTATTCAATGTATGTGCCAGATATTTCTTACCATCAGCACCTTTTACACGGATTTTCAGTCGTCTTGCCTGAGCATCACCAAGATTTGAACAGCTTCCTACCTCGAAGTATTTCTTCTGACGCGGAGACCATGCCTCAACATCGACAGATTTTACTTTCAGGTCAGCCAGGTCACCGGAGCAGCACTCCAGAGTACGAACCGGGATATCCATGGAACGGAACAGGTCTACGGTGTTCTTCCACAGTTTGTCATACCACATCATGCTGTCTTCCGGTTTGCAGACAACAACCATCTCCTGTTTCTCGAACTGGTGGATACGATAAACACCACGCTCCTCGATGCCGTGTGCTCCTTTTTCTTTACGGAAGCACGGAGAGTAGCTGGTCAGAGTCAGAGGCAGTTTCTCCTCCGGGATGATGCTGTCGATGAATTTACCGATCATGGAGTGCTCGCTGGTTCCGATCAGGTACAGATCCTCGCCCTCGATTTTGTACATCATGGACTCCATCTCAGCGAAGCTCATAACACCGTTTACGACGTTGCCGTGGATCATGAAAGGCGGTACGCAGTAGGTAAATCCGCGGTCGATCATGAAATCTCTTGCATAAGAAAGGATGGCAGAGTGGAGGCGTGCAATGTCGCCCATCAGATAATAGAATCCGTTTCCTGCAACTTCTCTTGCTGCGTCCAGATCGATTCCGTCGAAGGACTCCATAATGTCGGTGTGATACGGGATTTCAAAATCCGGTACAACCGGCTCGCCGAAGCGCTCTGCTTCTACGTTCTCGCTGTCATCTTTTCCGATCGGTACGGAAGGATCGATGATGTTCGGGATCACCATCATGATCTTCTTGATTTCTTCTTCTACTTCTTTTTCTCTTGCAGAAAGAGCCTCGATGCGGGAACCGTCAACAGCTACCTGTTTCTTTACTTCCTCAGCCTCTTCTCTCTTGCCCTGGCCCATCAGTGCGCCGATCTGTTTGGAGATTTTGTTTCTTTTTGCACGAAGTGCTTCTACTTCCTGTTTGATGTCACGGTTTTCTTTATCCAGCTCGATGACTTTATCAACCAGCTCCAGTTTCTGATCCTGGAATTTATTTCGGATATTCTGTTTTACAACTTCCGGGTTTTCTCTTAAAAACTTAATGTCTAACATAATTTCCTCCTAGTAGATCTTATCCCCTCATTTTGGCGGGATTCTTTTTGTTCTTTCCAGCCCGGAACCACTGCCGTTTTTCCAGCATTTATGCGGGTTTGGCGCGTTCCAGTACCATCATATAACAGTATATGCATTTTTTCAAGCGTTCTTTCATGCTGTTTTTCTGCGGTCCGCTTTTACATCAGATCGATCGAATTCATCGTAATTGCCTGGCGCAGCGCGTCGATTTCCTCGGCGCTCAGCATGATATAGGACTCGCCTTTTACGATCTCTTTCAGATATAAAAAACAGTTGTCACGGCTGTGGATTGCATTCAGGATAAAACCTGTGTTTTCTTTGTCGAGCATTGCCAGCGCAAAACTCATCTTTCCGCCCACATCGTCAAACGCATCATATTTTACGATTCCGTATTTGTTCAGCGTCATGCCCTGGATCTTTTTCAGATCCGCAAGATTTTTTTTCGTCAGCTCATTCTGCTTGTTCAGTTTGTCAATTTCCTTGAACCGCTGATGAAACAGCTTTTCGAGTGACTGGGCGTCTTTTCCCTTCATAAAGCTTCTGTACTTCTGGTTCAGTCTGCTCAGACGCAGCGACATGCTGACCGTCATAATCATCATCACGATAATCAGTACAATCAGAAGAAGTACAACAACGCCAAGGTCAATTCCTACCTTACTAAATAAATCGCTCATTATTCTACCTCTTACTGTATTGATTCAAACAGATCCATGATTCTCTCGAGCTCTTCCTGGGAATAATACTCGATCTCGATCTTTCCTTTGTGCTTTGCCCCGCGGTGAATGGAAACCTTCGTACCAATGATACTCTTAATTTTCTCTTCCAGACCTTCGTAGATGGCTTCCTCTTCCAGATTGACTTTCTTTTCTTTCTTCACCTTCGGATTCAGGATCTCTTTGACCAGGCGCTCGGTCTCACGGACACTGAGCTTTTCATCGAAGATTTTCATTGCCGTATTGTACTGGAGCTCTTTATTCTCCAACGCCAGCAGCGTACGCACATGACCGGTTGTCAGCATTTCATCGACAACCATCTGCTGTACCCTGTCGTCCAGTTTCAGGAGACGCATCGAGTTTGTAACCGCTGTTCTGCTCTTGGAAACGCGCTCTGCGATTTCATCCTGGCGGAGATGGAACTCTTCCATCAGGCGTTTGTATGCGTGTGCCTCCTCAATCGGGTTCAGGGATTCTCTCTGAATATTTTCAATCAGGGAAATCTCGACAACTTCCTGCTCGGTAAAATCTTTGATGATGACCGGTACTTCTTTGATTCCGGCAAGCTTTGCAGCCCTCCATCTCCGTTCCCCTGCGATGATCTCATAATAATCATCTTTTTTCTGCACCAGAATCGGCTGCAGAACTCCGAACTGTTTGATGGATTCCGAAAGTTCGATCAGGCCGTCCTCGTCAAAGGATTTTCGCGGCTGTTCGCGGTTCGGTTCAATTTCGGAGATTTTCAGTTTCATCTCGACTGGTTTTTCGACAACTTTTTCAACAACCTTCTCGACTACTTTGACCTCCGGTTTTGCCGGTTTCTCTTTTGCTTCTGCTTTGGCCGAATGTCCCGGTGAAATCAGGGAATCCAGGCCCTTGCCTAATCCTCCTCTTCTCGCTGCCATTACTCTTCATCCCCCCTGTGAATCACTTCGTCTGCCAGGAGACGGTAGCTCTCTGCACCAGTGGACCGCTTGTCGTAATAGTTGATCGGCATACCGTAGCTCGGTGCCTCCGCAAGGCGGACATTTCTCGGAATAATGGTTTTGTAGATATTCTGATCCAGGCTGTCTTTTACGTTTTCTACTACCTGCAGAGAAAGATTCGTTCTCGCATCGTACATGGTAAAGACAACGCCTTCCATCTCCAGTTCCGGATTCAGACGCTCCTGCACCAGCTCAATCGTGTGCATAAGCTGGGATAAGCCCTCCAGTGCGTAATATTCACACTGAATCGGCACCAGAACGGTGTCCGCGGTGGTCATCGCGTTGATTGTCAGCATATTTAAGGATGGCGGACAGTCAATAATAATGAAGTCGTACTGATCGCGAACCTGATCAATTGCGTTTTTCAGGATGAATTCTTTGTCTTCCACCCCGATCAGCTCGATCTCCGCTCCGGCCAGATTGACATTGGAAGGGATAAGGGAAAGATTGTCAAAATTCAGAGGAATGATGCAGTCCTCCAGTTTTGACTCTCCAAGAAGCAGCTCATAGATGGTATTTTCCACTTCATTTTTCTCTACTCCCATTCCGCTGGTGGTATTTCCCTGCGGGTCCATATCAATGGTCAGAACTTTTTGTCCCATTTCTCCTAAACAGGAAGAAAGGTTAATTGCGGTGGTAGATTTACCTACGCCGCCTTTCTGGTTTGCAATTGCAATTGTTCTTCCCAAAATATGTATTGCCTCCTTTCATCTTTTTGTTTTCCATTTGCAGTTTTTCCTTTTTACAGGAAATGACCTGCCGGCACTTCTTTCAAAAAAATGATTCATGCGGCAGGTGTTTTGGCATATAGATAGGAAAAATCTCCTTTTCTATGCCAGTCTATCTGAGGAATTCTTCAGATTCTATCTCAAAATTGCCCCAATTTGGGACAAAGATATTTTATCATACTACGCCGGATTTTACTACTGGAAATGTTTCACGTGAAACATTTTCTGCATTTTTGCATGATTAGGCGGTTTGAAACATAAGAAAATTGGAGATTTTTGGCGATGTTTCACGTGAAACATTTTGAAAAGCACTGTTTTACAATAATTTTTCTCGATTTTTACGCTGTTTAAAGGTTTTTTGGAATTTTTTCAGCGATGATTTTGCATTTTTTGATGGTTTCCAAGTAATTCTGCAATGTCAGAACATTTTTTTCTGTTTCACACAGTTTTTATAAAATGTTTCACGTGAAACATTTTAATTTTTGACGTTTTTGAGGTATAAATATACTGGAAACGTTATTTTAATCGTGTGATGCTCTTTTTCAAGGAAATCTCAGGTGATTAGGAAGAAAAAATCAACTTATCAGGATATTATTGATGCATAGATCAGGAATTAAAACTGTTTATGGTTGTTCGGTGATCGTAAATGTCTCTTTTGTATATAAAATGTATTTTTATTCACCAGGGCTCTGTTTTTTCATCGTTCTTCCTCGCTTTTTTCAAATTTTCAGCATTTTTCTCTTTATTTTCATCAGTAAGAGGCATAATCCGTGAGACATCCTCTTTTTCATTTTTTCTCCAGTTTTTCTCTTTTCGGGCGGTTTTTCTTTGATTTTTTTATTTTACAGGCCAAGCTGCACATTTTCTGTCTTTTATCGATTTATTTGATTTCACTATAATTTTTCTGTTTTTATGGTTTTAATATTTTTCTCTCGCTCCCACGTCTTTTATCCTCTTTTCCATCTTTCTGGCTTACCTTTCTCTTTTTTTGTAAACAATCTCACTTTTTCTCTTTTATCAACATTTTTTATTTCTTCTCTCCGTTTTTTATCCCTCATCGCCATTTCACACCATTTTCTTGCCTTTCACTGCCTTTCACTGCCTCTCCCTCCCGTTTTTATTCTTTTCGCCCATGTCTATACTACATTTTCCCCTTTTCAGTCGTTTTTTGCCTTTTCTCAACTCATTTTTATCTTTTTTGCTTTTTCCGCCTCTTCCATCGTTTTACACCCTCTTTTTGCCATTTTTTTAGATCGTCCTTCATTTTTTCGTTTCTACTTATGTCACTTTCCCCGTCTCATTTTTCACGTTTCACGTCTCTCAAAATGTTTCACGTGAAACATCGTTTTTTACGATTTTCGGTCTTCGGCGATCAGTGAGAAGCGATTTGCTTCCCAGCTTTTCGAAAATCACTCTCATTTTTCACCTCTCTTATTTTTAAAACAATCGTATTTTCTATTTTATTTTTGATTTTCTCCGTCTTTTCTACATTTTTCCTGTATTTTCGCGCGTTTCACGCGGTTTTTCGTCTCTGTTTTCTTTCTTTTATTAAATTATTTAATTATATTTTTATATTTTCGTATGAATTGAACTTTTACATTCGTTTTTTCGGATTTTCCAAACCATTTACTAAACGCATTTTGGGACCATTTTTTCATGGATTTTTACCAATCTGGAAGGATTTTATCCCATAGTGCCGTTTTCATGCTTTTATGTGTATTATTGCATCATTTTTTCTCTGTTTTTTGCAGTTATGTAAACTATTTAAATATGCCATTCGCCAGTAGTTGACATAACGTAGTTCTCCTGGAATTGTCTACGCTTTTCGTCAAATTGCGTCTTATTTTCGTCTCTTTTTCTCATTTTTCCCTTAATTTTTGCATTGTATCTTTCCCTTTTTTCGCTTATAATAAGCTCAACACAACGTTTCGAACCGATTCCTCCCCTCCGGGAGACCCCTGAAAGGAGTTTTATCATATGAAACACAGCAAAAAACTGGTCACCTTGAGTGTCCTCACCACGATGTCCGGCGCAGCGATTTACTTTCTGAATAAAACGCTCGATACCGCCGCCGTACGGAAAAACCTGCTCGCCTCGGCTGAAAAAGAGATCTTTTCCTGGCAGTTCGGCGATATTTTTTACACAAAAAAAGGCACCGGAACCCCGATGCTCTTACTTCATGACTTACATTGTGCCTCCAGCGGCCGCGAATGGCAGTATATTGAGGATACTCTCGCAAAGGATCACACCGTCTACACACTTGATCTCCTCGGCTGCGGCCGTTCCGACAAGCCGGCGATCACGTACACGAACTTTTTATACGTACAGCTCATCGTCACCTTTATCAAACAGGTCATCGGATGTCCAACCGACGTAATTGCATCCGGTTTATCCGGTTCTTTCGTCGTAACCGCCTGCAATACAGCCCCGAAATGCTTCGGCCGAATCATGATGATCAACCCGACCGACCTTGCCAAGCTCAACAAAATTCCGGATAAACGCAGCCGCTTCCTGAAACGCATGATTGAACTCCCGCTCGTCGGCACGCTGCTGTACCACACGCTCACCGGCCGCTCCAACATCGAGCTTTTATTCACTGAGAGCTATTATCACAACCCATTCCACCGCTCACCGGAGGACGTAGACGCATTCTATGAGTCAGCCCACCTCCAGAGCAGCGCCGGAAAGTACCTTTTTGCAAGCCTTGCGGGCAATTACGTGAACCTCAACATCGGCCACGCTTTAAAACACATTGACAACAGCATCTTCCTCATCGGCGGCGAGGAGGAGCCGGGCATCGCAGAAACCTTTGCGCTGTACACAGCGCTCAACACCTCCATCGAAACCCAGATCCTGCCGAAAACAAAGCACATGCCGCAGATGGAGGCCCCGCAGACCCTCTTAGACCAGATCCAGATCTTCTTCGCACCGGTACAGTAATACCCCCTTCTGCTCCCGGCCTCGAGCGAAAAAATGAGACAAAAAAAGCGGAGGATTTACTGATTTTTTCACTCTCAGTAAATCCTCCGTTTTCAATTTTAACCAGCCTTTAATGACTCTTTACTCCGCCGTATCCGAAGAACTGTCATCCTCCGTCTTTGCCGCAAGCAGCGCATCGTAATTTTCCACCATGGTCTTTACGTTATTTTTATTCACAAGAGACGGCACTCCGTCCTCATCTACCGTGTAATAGAAGCTCGAATCATACGGGCTGTAAGCGAATGTCAGGTCGCCGTCTGTCATATGGAAGACTGCGGTAAACTCGGCATCCTTGGCCTGTACGAGGCTCTCATCCTTCGTCTGTGCCTTCAGGCCAATGAGTGAAGAATAGAAGGTGGTAAACGTTGATTTATCAATCGTTTCATCGCCGCAGGTATAGCTGATTTCCTGTGTTGTGGAATCGCTGTCGTCATCCTTTTTCTCTTCCATATGGCGTACATACGTCTTCGTCTCGCCGTTATACGTAATATCAAGGCTCGTCAGATCCGATACATTTTCCATGCCGATATACATGTTCCAGAAATCAGATGCCTTCTTTCCGGTGAAGGTTTCAACATTCGAAGCCGTCATCAGATGAACTTCATTCGAGCCGTCCAGCTTCACGTAATAAGAACCGCCGTCCTCATTTGCATTGCCGACATACAATACCAGATCTTTCTCCACCGTAACGGTTGTCGTTTCGGAAGAAGAGCTCGTTGCAGTGCTGTCGCTTGATGCAGAATCTGTTGTGGAATCTGAAGAAGTATCTGCCGTTGCTGTATCGTCAGCCTCAACCTCCTGCTCTTCCGTGTAATGCACGCGAATCGTCGTCTTTGGCTGATCCAGTCCGTACTGGGAAAGGTCCGATGCGTTGTACGTAACAAGATCTCCAAAGCTAAGAGATGCCACTGCACTTGTCATGGTGCCGATCGAATCCGCATCACCACCATGTGCCGCTCCATCTGCGTCCACAACCTGCCATTCATCCGTCTGGAGTTCCGAATCAGCAGCGCTTACTTCTTTTGTCAGCGTATATCCGTTCTCACCCTCCACCTGCAGCTTCGTAATGTTTTCCGCCGTCACAGATGGCATGGATTCCGTTGTCGCCCACTCCATCATATCGGACGGGAACATCGTTCCAAGCGATGTGCTTACCAGATAAACCTTACTCGTATCATCGTTCAGATAAATATAATATCTGCTCGAGCTGTTCTTATCTCCGACATGAATCGTCGTTTTCTCGTCTCCCGCAGTCACTACAACCTCCTGAGACGGCGTCTCGAGCCCAAAATCGGCCATAGAATCGATTTCATTGCCTTCAATGGCTCTTTCTACTGTCATGCTGCTAAGAGAGCTTAAAACGCTCGTTATCTTGCCCTCATCCAGGGGGAATCCATCCTCCTGGTCGTATGTCCAGATATCGGTATCATCGTCTCCTGCTGTTTTCGTAAAGGACACCGTCTCTCCGTTGATCTGGAACGAAAGCGCCGTTACATCATCTTTTGAAAAATCAACCACTTTTTCGGCGTCTGCACCAGAATCCGAACTGCTGCTGTCCGCATCGGCGGTGCTGTTTTTCTTCGTCAGCACCACCAGTACGGCAAGAAGCAGTACCAAAAGGATCAGGCAGGCCGCCATCTTTCCTTTTTTCTTCATCACTGTTTTCTCCTCTTCATCCAGATCATCACGCCAATCACAACAAGTACCAGCGGAATTCCCGCAATGGTAATAATAGACCAGGTGTTAACTGCTCCCTGTGTAAATACCAGGTTTGTATAGCTTGTGCTCTTGCTTGGAATAACAACGGTCTGCTCCACATCACACATGGAGGTCAGTGCAGTCGCTGCCAGCTTCGAGTTCGCACCGCTGATTGCCTGGTCAATCTGGCTGCTCAGCATCGATGCACTCGAGAAATAAATAATCTGTGTCTCTTTATCATCTACGGTCTCTGTGATGGAAACGCCAAGGTCAAATGCGCCCGTCTCACTGTCCGCGCTCTTCGACCAGGTGCTGTTCTCCGGATCATTTTCAATATAAGCGTCCTCGGTGGTCGTTAGAAGGCTCTTGATCGTAATGGTATCACGATAAGAATCAAGCTTCTGAATTGCCTGTGCAACCGGCATCAGAATGTAATTACTCTTTACTTCGGTTGTAATGTCATCACTCTGAATGTTCGGCAGCAGATAATACGGCATCTGCGGATAATAATGCTGGGAATCGGTCTCTACAACAATTCCACTGGAGCGTTTCACGCCGTAGTTCTCCAGTATGGAATCCAGATTCGGCATATCCGTTCCGGTATAGCTGGTGAACATCAGAAGTTTTCCGCCGTTTTCCAGGTAGGTAATGACTTTATTTGCCTCATCCTCGGAGAAATCTGTGGTCGGGGACATGATCACAAGCTCCTCGGCATCCTCCGGGATATCGTCTGTCATCAGGGCAAGATCATTGATTTCCACATTGTTTTTGTTAATGGCATCACTGAAGTTTGTAGAGAGATCACTCTCGGAAGCCTCGCCATGACCGGTTACCCAGTAAACCTTCGGATTGTTTTCACTTGTCACATACGTGATGGCGCTGGTAATCTGACCCTCGCCGTCAAAGCCGGTTGTCTGTGTCTGATAGGTCTGATAGTTTGTGGAAGTCTCCCACATATCACTGTTGCTGACCACCTTGCTCTTATCGCCGCATACGACAATTACACTGTTTGCAGCTACCGTCTGATCGGTATACTGACTCGTAAATTTCGGATACAGATCCGGGTCTTTTGTCTCTACTTTGATATGGTCAGAAAGCTCATCGTAGTGCTCCAACAGCTTCTCGATGGTGTCATCCTCACTGCCCTTCTGCACAATATAATACAGGGTAACGTCTTGATCGAGATCCTTTAATGCCGTTTTCGTCTCATCTGTAATGGAATACATTTTCTGCGTACTCAGGTCAATCTGTGTTTTGCTGGTCGGAATCTGCGCCACAATCAGGTTAATAACCACAATCACAGCCAGAACAATCACCGTCATAATCGAAGAATAAGAGCCCTGTTTCAGGTGCTTTTTCTGCTCCTCGCCGGTAAACACTTCCTTCAGATGTTCTTTGGAGAACGTCTTTTTCAGCTTTTCTTTGATATTGAAATTCACTTTATGCTGTTTCTTTTCTTTCTTTTCGCTGCTCATCGTCTCCACCTCCTAATTCCAGCGTTTCTTCTGCAGGGACTGCATTGCAAGGAATGTGCAGATTGCAATGACGGACAGGTAGTAAACAACACCGCCAATGTCCAGAATACCGTTCACAAAGTTATCCATATGGCCTGCCATGTTGAAGACACCGAGCAGATCCTGGATTTTGCCCTCGAGAAGGGTGGATTTTGTGAAGTAAACTGCCGTCAGCGCACCCTCGCCGATCACGGCAATCACACCGGTAATGATCGGGTTTTTAATCATACTGCCGATCCAGAGGCATACCAGTGCAATGATGATAAAGAAAGCAAAGAAAGAGCTTCCGGCTCCTTCCGGGAAGAAGTTTGCGATACCGCTCTCCACGTAGCACAGGAACAGGATCACAAAGCCGACAACGGCTGCGATGACCTGGCTCTCGGTGATGGAGGAAACGAACACACCGACCGAAATATAGGCTGCTCCCAGCAGGAAATAGCCAAGGATCGAAGTGTAGGATACAGCGTAGGAAACTGTTCCGTGGGTTCCAAGAAGCAGCGGATACAGGCACATAATCAGCACTGGAATCACATAAATGGTGAGAAGTGCCAGATATTTTCCAAGGATAATATCGGAAATTTTTACCGGTGCGGTAAGGAGCAGCTGATCCGTCTTATTTTTCTGCTCCTCCGACAGGACACGCATTGTCAGAACCGGTACTGCGATCAGCAGAATAAATGCGGAATTCTGCAGCGCATATCCGATCTCCGGGTAACCCTGCTGCAGGTTGATGGCTGTGAAATACAGGCCGAACAGCGCCAGAGTAAACGCCATAAACAGATATCCGACCATGCTTGTCAGATAGCTTTTTAACTCTTTTTTATAAATCGCCGTCATTGTGCGTCTCCCTCCTCCTGTTTTGTTTCAGCGGCTGATTCCGCTGCATCTGTGCTTTTTTCTTCAGACGTTTCCCCGACAGCCGTTTTGTCTGCTTCCGGTTCACATTCTTTTTCACATTCTTTTTGTTTCAGCTGTTCTTTCTCTGCTTTTTTCAGCTTTCTTGCAGCCTTTCCGGAATCATCGGTCAGCTCCAGGAAGACGTCTTCCAGGGACATCGAGGATGAAGTCAGTTCTAAGATCGGGCAGTTGGCCTTTGCCAGTGCGTAGAACAGCTCCTCGCGGATATCCTTATCCTTTTCCGTGGTGATTTTTACCTTAATCTGCTCCTCATTCGGCGTATTTTCATACTGGATCTCTTTTGCATCGAGCGCATTAAGCGCCGGAACCAGCTGCTTTCTCGTTCCGTGAACGGTACATGTAACCGTGTTTGATCCAAGCATCAGTTTACTTAAGTTTTCCGGGGTGTCACTCGCAACAAGCTGTCCCTTTGCAATAATCATGACGTAATCGCAGACGGCGCTGACCTCGGAGAGGATGTGGGAACTTAAGATAACGGTATGTTTTTTACCCAGTGATTTGATCAGGTCGCGGATCTCAATGATCTGCTTGGGATCTAGGCCTACCGTCGGCTCATCGAGGATGATGATCGGCGGATAACCGAGCACTGCCTGTGCCAGTCCGACTCTCTGACGGTATCCTTTCGACAGGTTCTTGATCAGACGGTTCTGCATATCGGTGATCTTCACCAGATTCATGACCTCAAGAATCTGTTTCTTTCTCTGATCCTTTGGAATTTTCTTTAATTCCGCCACGAATTTCAGATATTCCAGAACGGTCATATCCGTGTAGACCGGCGGCAGCTCCGGCAGATAGCCGATGCATTTCTTTGCCTCCTCCGGCTCCTCCAGGATGTTGTGGCCGTTGATCAGCACTTCACCCTCCGTAGATGCCAGATAGCCGGTGATGATGTTCATGGTCGTTGATTTTCCGGCACCGTTTGGGCCAAGGAAACCATAGATCTGGCCTTCTTCTACGGTAAAACTCAGGTTGTTGACAGCTACGTGGTCGCCATAGCGTTTCACCAGGTTTTTAACCTCTATCAATGTTCCTTCCTCCTTGTTTCTTAAAGCAGTCCCAGCCCGCCCTTGGGGGTGAAAGAGCCGGAGATGCTCTCATTTTCTAAAGACACTTTATCTTATTCTGAAAATGTGATAATTTGCTGGAAAATTTGTGAAAAAACGGTGAAGCCATGGAGCAGTTTGTTTGTTTTTCGACGAAAAATCAATTTCTTTTACCATAAGAATCATGTATACTATAACGTATCCGCGGACGGACGCTTTTCCATTTTTGTTCCGCCGCGAAACATTACGCCGGACTTTTTCCCGTCCGGGACTGGAGATTTTAGGAGACTCTATGAATAAAAAAGACTACTACTGGGCCAAGTATATGCTGATTTTCGGCTTTTTCTGCATCTGCTTCGGCACTTCCATTTTCCTGAAAACCGAACACGCCCCCGACGAGGCGATGCGGATGCTGATTCCGGAATACATCGTCTCACACCACGCATTGCCGAACGGCATGGAGGAAGCGGTGCGCCACCCGCTGTGGGGATTCTCCTATGCGCTGTATCCGTATCTGACCGCGATCATCAGCTCCGTGTTTATGGCCATTACATCGCTGTTTACGAAAAGTGCAGCGGCTCTTTTAACTGCCGCCCGCCTCACCAGCGTCCTTTCCGGCACCGGCACACTGATCGTTGTGTTTCTGATCGGCGAAGAGCTCTTTGAACGGCGCGAATCCGCACTGCTCGGCGGTATTTTCGTCGGTTTTCTGCCGCAGTTTGTGTTCCTCTCCTGCTATGTGAACAACGATTCGTTCGCCGTTTTCACGGTCGCACTGATCATCTACTTCTGGATTCGCGGCATGAAAAGCGCATTCTGCAAAAAAGACTGTATCGGCCTGGGAGCAGGCTGCGGACTCTGCGCGCTGTCGTACTATAACGCCTACGCGTACCTGCTGTGCAGCATTCTGCTGTTCTTCGCGCTGATGATTCATTTCCGGAAACCAGCAAAAGAAATTTTTGTCAAAGCGCTGGCTGTTTTCGTTATCGCCTTCCTGATCGGCGGCTGGTTCTTCATCCGCAATGCCGTCATCCACGACGGCGATCTGCTCGGCATGCGCACCTCGAATGAATCCGCATCGCTGTACGCAGCCGATGAATACAAACCAGAGAATCGTCAGACCCCGGCATCCGAAAGCTGGAGCTTCCAGCAGACGTATTTACAGACCCCGGAGGGCCGCACCTCCAACTGGCTGTTCTCGACCGTCAGCAGCTTCATCGGCTCGTTCTCCTACATGACCGTCCATCTCCCGATGGTGCTTTATCTGCTGTACGGCGCCCTGATGGCATTCGGATTCCTAGTGTTTTTGTTCCTCGGCATGGTTCCGCACTGGTTCCGCAAAAAGCCGCAGCTTCTCCTCTTTGTGATGCTGTTCCTCGCCTGTCTGATCACGCTGTTCATGGACATGTACAACACGTATTTCAGCGATTACCAGTCTCAGGGCCGCTACCTGATGCCGGCGCTCGTCCCTCTGATGATCTGGATCGACGACGGCTACTCTTCTCTCACCGCGAAACTTCCCGCCGAGTGGAAGCGCGCCTCCTGCCATCTGACACTCCTGCCTGGAACGATCTGGCTGGTACTGTTCCTCATCAGCTACATCGGATTTCTGATTCCGGGCTGCTGTGTATAAAAAATTTGTAACGCAGTAATTCACGTTCTGCCGTGCTGAATTTTTGGCATTATTTTCCGGAATTTCTATAAAAAACAGGTGCTGTCTCTTTTTCTCAGATAGCACCTGTTTCTTCGTTACAAGCTTTTCGTTTTTAGATATGTTTCATCCGGGCTTCCCTTTCACTTTCTTTGTTTCCTTTTAATTGCCAAACCAGCTATAATACCAACTGCCAGAATCCCAATTCCTAAAATAATTACCAACATCTTATTTTGATGTTTCACCGGCTGATTTGCAACATCAAGGACAATATTGGTTCCTCCTTGTGCATCGTCAGTTTCGATATAAGACGAATCAGCAACTGCGGCAACAACCGCAGCATAGCTATATGCATGGAATTCTTCTTCACCATCAAGTCTATCTTCCGCTATTTCCGAACTGTCTGTAAGACACGTTGCAGCATCTTCACGTCCCGGTATCAGATACCCCACTTGTGTTTCATTCAATGCAATCCAGACTGGAAAACGAATAGGATCTACTCCTCCAACAAGTCGAAATTTATAATTGTCCCATACAATATCTGAATTTGCAGCAAGTGAACTATTTAATTGTTCTATATATGTCGGTGTATCATCTAATTCATATCCTCTGGCCCCACTTATGTGCCATTGATCAATCGGTTGTCCATCTTCACCATTTGCCCTTACTGCACATGCTTCATACAAATGTCCATATGCTCTAATCGGGATAATCCAAATATAATCGCTTTGTTCTAACGCGTTTTCCACTTCGGACACTGAAAGAAGTTCTGAGGTTAAAAGTGGTGTATCAATATACTCTTTTAATGCATTATCAAAATCAATATCTGATACACTTATTCCCTCCTCAAACGGATCCTCAACAGGTCCTCTATTTGTAACAGACACAATTTCATCAGCAAGTGCAACGATTTTTTCATAATCTTCAGATTCCGATAGTATTTCAAGTTTAGATGCCGATACAGTAGATGCTGATATCATAATTCCAATGAAACAAACAACTATTTTTAATATTTTCTTCATGTGCTTCCCTCCCCTGTCGTATTTTCTTTTACGTTTCACGATTGATCTATTTATCTTATCATACACTGATATAATTTTTTTAACAATTATCATATTTTCACAAAATATTCAGCGCAAAATGCTGCAAATAGGAGAAATAAAAAAACAGAAGAGGTTATTATGCCAACTTACTCGGCATAACAACCTCTTCTGATTTCACCTTTTACACTTTTGTTTCTTTTTTAGCTTTCTCAAAAAATCTATTCTTTACTGAATCGGCTCCTTCGCCGGTGTTCCCGCTTTTCTCGGGTACTTTTTCGGCGTTGCCTTCCCCTTCTCGATACAGACAAACGATCTCTCATCCTCTGTTCCCGTAAGCTGGAAATAAACCGGCTCTTTTGCCTCGCCGCCGAGTACATGGATCGCTTTTTGGGCCGCAGTAAGCTCCTCGCTTAATTTGCCCGATTTATACGAAACAAACCGTCCGCCCACCTTCACATACGGCAGACAATACTCCGAAAGCGAACTCAAATTCGCCACCGCGCGCGATACCACGAGATCAAACTGCTCCCGGTACTCCTTCTGGCGTGCGAAATCCTCAGCTCTTCCATGAATGGCCGTAATTTTGGAAAGTCCAAGCTGTCCGATCACTTCATTCAGGAATTTCACCCTCTTATTCAGCGAATCCAGCAGCACGACTTCCACCTCCGGAAACGCAATTTTCAGCGGGATTCCCGGGAAACCGGCTCCCGTTCCCACATCAAGAATGCGTCCTGCCTGTGCCACATCACAGACCTTCACCAGCGACAGGCTATCGAGGAAATGTTTCGTGATAACCTGATCGAACTCCGTAATCGCCGTCAGATTCATAAACGAATTCCACTCCACCAGCAGCTCGTAATACTGCAGAAACTGCGTTTTCTGCTCCTCGGAAAGTTTGATTCCAAGCTCAAAAAGGCCGCGCTCAAATCCTTCAAGATTGTATTCTTTCATGTTGTTCTCCGTTCTACTCTATTCTTCCAAGTGTCCGCTGCACTTTTTGTTACGATTCACACAGCGTGAAAGCACTTGCTGCTTCGCTGCATAAGAACGTAATTCAGGCATGCATATCTGTCCTTTATTTATGTCCCAGATACACCAGCAGAACCGAAATATCCGCCGGGGAAACGCCCGAAATACGTGACGCCTGGCCGATGTTGATCGGACGGTACAGGTTCAGCTTCTGTTTCGCCTCGATGCGCAGGCTCTGGATCTCGTCGTAATTGATGTTCTCCGGGATCTTCTTCTCTTCCATCTTTTTAAACTGCTCCACCTGCTTCATCTGGCGCTTAATGTAGCCGTCGTACTTGATGTTGATGTTGACCTGCTCCTGCACATCCTCCGGCAGCTTGGGTCTTTTCGGATCTACTTCCGCCAGCATCTTATAATTCAGCTCCGGCCGGCGGATCAGCTCTGCGAGCGAACTTCCGCCGGAAAGCAGCGTTGATCCATACTCTTCCAGAAGCTCATTGATGTTCGAGCTCGTTCCCACATACGTATTCTCCACGCGCTCAATCTCTTCCTGAATCCGCTGTTCTTTTACTTTCAGTGCCTCATACTGCTCCTCGCTGATCAGACCCACGCGGTAGCCGTATTTGCGCAGACGCAGATCCGCGTTGTCCTGACGGAGCAGCAGACGGTATTCCGCGCGGCTCGTCATCATACGGTACGGCTCATGGTTCTCTTTCGTCACAAGGTCGTCGATCAGAACGCCGATATACGACTCCGAACGGTCGAGCACCAGCTCTTCTTTTCCCTGCACGCGGAGCGCTGCATTGATGCCCGCGATCAGGCCCTGCGCCGCAGCCTCCTCGTATCCGGAACTGCCGTTGAACTGGCCGCCGGAAAACAGATTCTTGATCGCCTTGAACTCGAGGGACGGCAGAAGCTGTCTCGGGTTGATGCAGTCGTACTCGATCGCATACGCATTCCGCACGATTTTTGCATGCTCCAGACCCGGCACGGTGTGATACATCGCAATCTGCACATCCTCCGGCAGCGAGCTTGACATGCCGCCGACGTACATCTCGTTCGTGTATCGTCCCTCCGGCTCCAGGAACACCTGATGGCGGTTTTTATCGGCAAATTTTACAACTTTATCTTCAATGGATGGACAGTACCGCGGGCCTGTTCCCTCGATCATGCCGGAATACAGCGGCGACCGGTCGAGGTTTTCGCGGATAATTTTGTGCGTTTCTTCATTCGTATACGTCAGCCAGCAGGATTCCTGATCGATCTGTACGCTCTCCGGATCGGTCGAGAATGAGAACGGCACAACGCGCTCATCGCCAAACTGCTCTTCCATTTTCGAAAAGTCAATGCTCCGCTTGTCAATACGCGCCGGTGTTCCTGTTTTAAAACGCACCATCTCCACGCCGTTCGCTTTCAGGGAATCCGTCAGATGCGTCGCCGCCTGCAGGCCGTTCGGGCCGGTATACGTGCTCACATCGCCGTAAATGCACCGTGCATTCAGATAAACGCCGGTACAGAGGACGGCAGCCTTACAGTGGTAAACCGCGCCGGAAACGGCCTTTACACCCGTCAGAACACCGTCTTCCACGATCAGCTCCGCAATCTCCATCTGGCGGATCGTCAGATGATCGGTATTTTCAAGAACCTCGCGCATCGACTGGCTGTACGCCCGCTTATCCGCCTGCGCACGCAGCGAATGCACCGCCGGTCCCTTCGATTGATTCAGCATTTTCGACTGAATAAACGTTTTGTCAATATTTTTACCCATCTCGCCGCCGAGCGCATCGATCTCTTTTACGAGGTGTCCCTTCGACGTGCCTCCGATGTTCGGGTTGCACGGCATCATGGCGATGCTGTCGACACTTACCGTAAATACAACCGTTTCCAGCCCCATCCGCGCTGCCGCAAGTGCTGCCTCGCATCCCGCATGGCCTGCGCCGATGACGGCAATATCAATTGTTTCTTCTAAAACTGCCATTTTTCTTTTATCCTCTTTCTCTATCTACAGCTTCAGATTCTGTCTTAAGCTTTTTACTCTGTCAAAATCCGGCTGTCGTTCCTTGTAACTCTATTCCGGCAGATCTTCGTAATCTGCATTTGCTGCCTTTATTTACCTGTACAGAATTTGCTGAAAATCTCATTCACAAGGTCTTCTCCCACCGCTTCACCGATGATCGAACCCAGCTCCTCATACGCATTCATAAGATCAATGGAAAAGAAATCCTCCGGCATACCCATTTCGATGCTGCCTGCCGTCAGCTCCAGACTCTTTTTTGCTTCCAGAAGCGCCTGTTTATGGCGCGCATTCGTGATGTAAACCTCATCGTTGAACGAAATTTCGCCCTGGAAAAACATCTTTTTCATCTGTTCCTCCAGCTCTTCCATACCCGTCTCTTCCCGCGCGGAAATGCTGATGACCGGAGCGCCTGTCTTTTGCTCCATCTCCTCTTTTTCGATCACCGCAGTCAGATCCGACTTATTCAGCAGCACAATCGCCTTGCGCCCTTTCAGGATTTCCATGATTTTTGCATCATTCTCATCGAGCGGCACGGATGCATCCACCACATAGAGAATCAGATCTGCGTCCTTTGCATGCTCCAAAGCACGATCCACACCGATTTTCTCGACCGTATCCGCCGTTTTTCGGATCCCCGCCGTATCCAGAATCCGAAGGGAAATGCCCTTTAAGACCAGATTTTCCTCGAGCACGTCGCGTGTCGTTCCGGCGATATCCGTCACAATCGCTTTTTCCTCGCCTGCCAGCAGATTTAAAAGCGATGATTTTCCGGCATTCGGTTTTCCAAGGATCACCGTCTTGATGCCCTCCTGGATCATCTTGCCCTCATCCGCAGATGCAAGCAGCTTTTCCACCTGCTTTTTCTGCTCCGCAACAACCTGGGCCAGCCGCTTTGGATACCCGTCCAGGCTGATGTGCTCCGGGTCGTCGAGCGCCGACTCAATAAATGCGATCTCGTAAATCAGCTTCTTGCGGATTGCCCGGATCGCCTTTTTCACCGTTCCGCGAAGCTGGCTCTCGGAGCTTTTTAAGGCATACGCACTCTTTGCCGAGATGACATCCATAACCGCCTCGGCCTGCGTCAGATCCATTCTTCCGTTCAGAAACGCCCGTTTCGTAAACTCACCCGGATCTGCCGCCCGCGCACCGGCATTTAAGACTGCCTCGAGCACTTTTTTCACCGCCAGCACCCCGCCGTGACAGTCGATCTCGACGGTATTCTCACCCGTATATGTTTTCGGCCCTTTCATCACCATGACAAGGACCTCATCAATCACTTCCTCCCCTTCGGTAATCCATCCATAATGAATCGTATGGGATTTGACCGCAGAAAGCTTTTTTCCTTCTTTTTTTGCACGGAATACGCGATCCGCCACTTCGAATGCATCGTTTCCGCTGATTCTTACAATACCAATTCCCGCCGGCGCCATCGCTGTGGACACTGCGGCAATTGTATCATCCAAATGAAATCCTGCCATTGTTTCCAGTCCTTTCTAAAACCTCTCTTTTGGGGGATCCCAGTATTCAGATCCACATCTTTTCTTTCCTTTCGCATGGCTCTGAATAGTTCCATTTTAGCAGAAAACCAGAAAAGACGGTACCCCGTATTTTACACAGGTACCGTCTTTTTGCATATTTTTTACGCTTTCTTATCGTTTCGGCGCTACAACAACGTGGCGATATGGCTCGCTGCCCTCGCTGTAGGTCTCCACAAATTTATTTCCCTGCAGTGCAGAGTGGATGATTCTTCTCTCGTAAGGATTCATCGGCTCTAAGGAAACCGGTCTTCTGGTCTTTTTCACTTTGTAAGCGATGTTTCTTGCCAGGTTTTCCAGTGTTTCTTTTCTGCGCTTGCGGTAATTTTCCGTATCAAGTTTGACACGAACGTAATCCTTCTGCTCTTTATTGACTACAAGGCTGGTCAGATACTGAAGGGAATCCAGCGTCTGTCCTCTTTTGCCGATCAGGATGCCCATATCCTCACCGGCAAAATCAACTTCAAGAGAACCGTTCTCGGCATTATACTCCATCTGGATCTCAACCGGGAGCTCCATGGCTTTGAATACACCGCTTAAGAACTCAAGTGCCGTTGCCTTGATCTGGGCGATTTCCTCGTCTGTTCTCTGAACTACTTCACGCTCTTCTCTTGGCTCGGAGCGTCTTGCAGTTTCTGCCTGACGCGGAGCAGATTTTCTTTCCGTTTCTTTCTTTACAGCTTCTTTTTTCGGCGCTTCCTTTACCGGTGCAGGAGCTGCCTCTTTTTTCTCTGGTTTCTGGGGTGCTTCCGGTTCTTTTTCCGGTGCGGCTTTTACAGCGGCACGGATCACAGCCGGTTTACTTCCGATTCCAAAGAATCCGGAACTGCCTTCGCTGATGACCTGGATCTCCAGTTTATCGCTGGCAGCCTGAAGCTCAATGCAGGCTTTTGTAATAGCGTCGTCCACGGTTTTTGCGGATACTTCGATAAACTCCATAAAGATTTACCCCCTATTTTTTCTTTTTGCTGTTCTTTTCATCAAACTGTTTTACCATGTTTGCTTTCGCAGCGATGCTTCCGGCGCGGTATTCCTGATTACTGTTGTAATACTCAGTCGAAGCTTTTCTTGCTGCCTCTTTTTCCTCAGCAGACGGCTCTTCGTTCTCCTGTACCTGAATATTACGCACACTCTGCGTTGCAGCCTGTGTGATTTTCTGCGGCGGAAGGCCGGCTTTTTCTCTCTTCTTTGCAGCTTTTTCTTGGTTTTTGCGGATCACCTCATCCATGTCAATGGAAGACATATGACGGTTGATCACAATCTGCTGTACGCTTCGAACAAGCGCACCTGCAATCCAGTAAATACCAATACCGATGGAGAACGATAAACACATAAATGCGGAGAAAACAGGCATTACCGTGTTCATGGTCTTCATAGAATTTTCCATGGAGTTTGCTGTCTTATTTCCGTTGTTGGAAGATGGTGCCTGCGGCATCAGCTTGTAATTCAGCCACTGGGTAAACCATGCCAGAACCGGCACCAGAATTGCTCCTGCAATCAGAAGCGCAGATCCGTTTGCCATACCCTCGCGGATGACATCCATCGGAGACTGTGTGATATTAAATCCAAGGAACATGTTGATATGCTTGGACTCCGCGGCGGTTTTTGTAATGGTATCCGCAATACCGGAGAACTCGCTGATGTCGGCCAGCTTCGTCCACTGGGACGGTTTCAGCACATAAAACATGTCCAGAAGGTTATTTTCGGTTAATGTTTCACTTACTTTACTGTACATGGTAACACGGTTATCTGTGATAAACTGTGTCAGAATTCCAGAATATCCTGATACACCCATCATCTGTGTTGTCAGTCCCTGGAATACATTGCGGACACTTCCGATATATCCCGGAATATGATAGATAACCTGGTACAGCGCAAGCAGAATCGGCATCTGAATCAGCAGTGTACTGCAGCTTCCTGTCGGGGAGACACCGTATTTCTGATAAACTGCCATGGTCTCTTCAGATTTTTTCATCTGAGAAGCCTGGTCTTTTTTGTTCTGATATTTCTTTTCAATTCTCTGCAGATCCGGCTGCATTACGCTCATCATCTTCGACATCTTCTGCTGCTTGATCTGAAGCGGCGTCAGAACGAGATAAATGATAATCGTATACAGAATAATCGCAATACCGATGTTCGGAATTCCAATTTTTTCCAGACAAAAATAAATTCCATTGATCAGCCAGCCGAGGATCTGGCATACCCACCCGATAATCGGCCACGTTGACTTACTCAGTACGATATCCAAAACGTCTTTTCCTCCTTATTTATCTACGGCACAGGGTCGTAACCTCCGTGTGAAAACGGGTTACATCTCAGTATTCTCCATAATGCCAGCAGACTTCCTTTGAAAGCACCATATTTCTGAATCGCTTCCAGCCCGTACTGCGAGCAGGTCGGCGTATAAGGGCAGTGCACCCTCTTCAGAGGAGACAGGTACTTCTGATAAAACCGGATACCTTTTATCAATACCGTCTTCATTCTTCTGTTTCCTTTAATATATGATGCAGTTTTCCCAGATGCAAAAGTGCTCCCTCTATCTCGAAATACGTACAGTTTTTTGCATTAACTCTTGCGATCACAACTACATCCATTCCACACTGAAATTCCTCTTCATGCAGACGATAACTCTCCCGGATCAGTCTCGCCAGATGGTGGCGCACAACGCTGTTTCCCACCTTTTTGCTTACTGAAATTCCAATCCGGTTCCGTCCCAGCTGATTTTTCTTCACATACATGACCAGAAATCGGTTTGCAAACGATGTTCCCTGCTTATAAACCAGCTGAAAATCTCTGTTTTTTTTCAGGCTTTCCGAATATTTCATGAATCCATTCTTTCCTTCATGATTTGTCTAAATTTTCTTTTCCTTGAATAGCTTTAGATAGAAGAAAAGACCACATAAATTTTATGCGGCCTTTGGTTTTATGCTGATAATTTTTTTCTTCCTTTTAATCTTCTTGCAGCTAAAACTTTTCTTCCACCTTTTGTGCTCATTCTTGCTCTGAATCCGTGAACTTTAGCTCTGGATCTTTTTTTCGGCTGAAATGTCATTTTCATAAGATAAGGCACCTCCTTTAAATTCTAATCAATAACTGCCTGCAAGGCAGTATTTCACTACATGTATGACAGAAAACATCATTTCAATTATATTCATAAACCCCCATTTCGTCAACCCTAAAATCAATAATTTTCGCAGTTTTTTTCGGGAAAAATGCCGCTCTAACGCGGTTTTCCGGTCTGCCGCTGCCCGTGCCTTCCGTGTGCTGATTTTCGGTTTATCCACAACTTATCCACACTGTCCGCCACACGCGTACAAATACCAGTTCGATTTTTGCGCTTTCCACACGATATCTTGTAACCGTAATCAACATTATCCACAATCTGTGGATAACCTTGTGGATAACTTTCGGTTTTGCTGTGTACAACCTGTGGGCATTTCCAATTTTTCCAGTATTTACGCCATGTATAATGTGTATATAAGTTTTCCAGACTTTACACATTTCGGTTTTTCCAGCCCTCTATCCACAATTTTATCAACATAAGATTCCCTGTTATCCACAAACTATCCTCCATTTCATCAACAGGAAAATTTTTTACACATTCTGTGGATAAAAAAATAATTATCCACATTTTTGGGTTGAATAAAACGGCATTTTATTATATCATATAGAAGTAAAAATGCGACTATTCGGGGAAAATTTCGTTTTCCAGACAGAAGTTATCCCCAAAAAGCAATGATTATAGAAGCGGAGCGACAGAAAAAGCATGGAAATCGTACAAGATAAATGGAAAGAAATACTGCAGAGAGTGCGGGACGAGCACGAATTATCTGAGATCTCCTTTACTACATGGATTGAACCACTTACGATCCATTCGGTTGAGGACAATCTGATCACAATCCTGGTTCCATCCGAAAAAATGGGTCTCGATTACGTGAGCAAAAAATATACTCTTCCTATTAAAGTGGCAATCGCGGAAATCACAGGTGTCAACTATGAGATCCGCTTTATTCTTCCGGAAGAAGTGAAACAGGAAAAAGCGCCTGCTCCCGTCCAGAAAAATCTCTATGTGCCGAACCTGAATCCAAAGTATACCTTTGATACCTTCGTGGTCGGCAGCAATAACAAATTTGCCCATGCAGCTTCTCTCGCCGTGGCCGAATCCCCGGGAGAAATCTACAATCCGCTGTTTTTATACGGTGGTGTTGGACTGGGCAAAACCCATCTGATGCACTCGATCGCACATTTTATTCTTCAGAAGAACCCGTCTTCGCGGATTCTCTACGTAACGAGTGAAGAATTTACCAATGAAGTCATCGAGGCTATCCGAAACAGCAACAACACCGCAATGACCAAATTCCGTGAGAAATACCGCAATATCGACGTACTTCTCATCGATGATGTGCAGTTTATTATAGGAAAGGAATCCACGCAGGAAGAGTTTTTCCATACCTTCAATACGCTGCACGGCGCCAACAAACAGATCATCCTTTCTTCGGATCGTCCCCCGAAAGACATGGATATCCTGGAAGACCGCATCCGTTCCCGTTTCGAATGGGGACTCCTTGCCGACATCCAGAGCCCGGATTATGAGACGCGAATCGCCATTCTCCGAAAGAAACAGGAATTAGACGGCTATTCCGTCAGCGACGATGTGATCGAATACATCGCTTCCAATATTAAATCGAACATCCGTGAGTTGGAAGGCGCTCTCAACAAAATCATTGCATACGCAAACCTTGAAAAACGTGAAATCAACATTGATCTTGCAGAGCAGGTGCTGCGCGACATCATCTCCCCGAACGAGAAGAAGGTGATCACGCCGGAATTTATCATCGACACCGTTGCAGATCACTTCGATATTACGCCGTCCGACATTGTCGGCAGCAAGCGGAGCAGCAAAATCGTATTCCCGCGCCAGATCGCAATGTATCTGTGCCGCGAAATGCTCGATGCCCCGCTGACCGGAATCGGAAAAATGATGGGCGACCGCGATCATACCACTGTCATGCACGGCATTGAGAAGATCGAAAAGGAAATGAGTGCTAAAGACAGTGTCCGCAACACGGTAGACATCTTAAAGAAGAAGATCAACCCGTCGAAATAGGCGGAGCCTTTGTAACTCTGTCAAAACGGTTAAAACCGATTTACATTTATATAAGAAGAAACTCATCGGTTGACAGGCCCTTATTTATACACAAACCGATGTGGAAAGCCTGTGGATGAATTGTGGACAAATTTGGGGCCTGAAGTTATCAACATTTCATACACAGGTTCACGTTCGATTATTCACAGAGTTATACAGATCGATTTTTCCAGTATTTCCGCATTCTTGACGGGGTTTTCCACATATCCACAGCCCCTACGACTAAGACTACGGATTTTTACTATATTTTTTCTTTATAAGCAGACTCACCAAACAGTGAGGAAAGGAGAGTTATCCACAATTATGAAATTAGTGTTTGACAAAGCAGACCTTGTAAAAAGCGTTGGTATCGCTATGAAAGCTGTCTCCGGTAAAACAACCATGCCGATTCTGGAATGCATTCTGATTGATGCATCTTCCAACGTGATCAAATTTACCTCCAACGATATGGAACTCGGAATCGAAACCATCGTCACAGGTATGATTCTGGAACGCGGTATTGTTGCTCTGGATGCAAAGATTTTTTCTGAGATCGTAAGAAAACTTCCGGATAATCAGGTTACAATAGAAACAGATGAAAATCTGGTAACCACGATTACGTGTGAAAAAGCAAAATTTAACATTCCGGGACAGTCAGGAGAAGATTTTTCCTATCTGCCGATTCTCGAAACTTCCGATTGTGTTTCCATTTCCCAGTTCACCTTAAAAGAACTGATCCGTCAGACCATTTTCTCCATTGCAGCCAATGAGAACAACAAACTGATGACCGGTGAGCTTTTTGAAATCAAAGATAACACACTTCGCGTCGTATCTCTGGACGGACACCGTATTGCGATCCGCAGAATTGAGCTGAAAGATTCGTATCCGGACCGAAAAGTCGTTGTTCCGGGAAAAACCCTGAACGAAATCAGCAAAATTCTGTCCGGTGAGATGGATGATCAGATTGATATTTACTTCTCGGAAAACCACATTATGTTCAAGTTCGATGATACAACGGTCGTTTCCAGACTGATCGACGGTGAATATTTCCGCATCGACCAGATGCTTTCGAGTGATTACGAGACAAAAGTGACGATCAACAAAAAAGAATTCTTAAGCTGTATCGACCGTGCGACGCTTCTTGTCAAAGAAGGCGACAAAAAACCGATCATCATCGACATCCAGGATGGAGCGATGGAACTGCAGATCAACTCCGCGATGGGTTCCATGAAAGAAGAGATCGATATCAACAAAGAAGGCAAGGATATTATGATCGGTTTTAACCCGAAATTCCTGATCGATGCACTTCGTGTTATTGACGACGAGGAGATTTCGATTTATCTGGTCAACCCGAAGGCTCCATGTTTTATCCGGAACGAAGAAGAGAGCTATATCTACCTGATTCTGCCGGTAAACTTCAATTCCGTGAGATAAGTCACATAAGTTTGAAATCTGCCGGAACCTTTTCTGAAAGAACTTTCAGCGGTTTTACAGCCACACAGGTTGAAAACTGCGAACTTACGTGAGGAAAAGGCACGGCAGTGCAGGAGGAAAAAATGGAAATTATTACGCTGCGTGAAGATTACATCAAACTGGGCCAGGCATTAAAAGCTGCGGCTCTGGTAGAAGACGGCGTGGAAGCAAAGCTCGTCATCAAGGACGGCGAAGTGACCGTAAACGGTGAAGTAGATACCCGCCGCGGCCGCAAGCTCTATGACGGAGATGTTGTCTGCTACAATGGAAATGAGATACAAATTAAAAAATAAGGCTTAAAAACTTAAGCTGATTTTTCACGGACGAGTGCTCATGTATATCAAATCTTTAGAACTGAAGAACTATCGGAATTATGAGAGTTTATGCATAAATATCAGCCCCGGAACGAATATTCTCTACGGCGACAATGCCCAGGGAAAGACGAATATTCTCGAGGCTTTATATCTCGCGGGTACGACAAAATCGCACCGTGGCAGCAAGGACCGCGAAATCATCCAGTTTGACCGGGAGGAAGCCCATATCCGGATGATGGTGGAGCGGAACGGCAGCACGCATAAAATCGATATGCATCTGAAAAAAAATAAATCCAAGGGAATCGCCATCGATGGAGTTCCGATCCGCAAAGCGTCGGAACTTTTTGGCATTGTAAATATTGTGTTTTTCTCTCCGGAGGACCTGAATATCATCAAAAACGGTCCTGCGGAGCGCCGGCGTTTCCTGGATAGCGAAATTTGTCAATTGTCAAGACTATACATGATCGAGCTTGCCAATTATAATAAAGTGGTGGCGCAGAGAAACAAGCTGCTTAAAGAGATTTCGTTTTCCGGCAGAATGGCGGATACGCTCGAGATCTGGGATGAGCAGATGGTCCGCTATGGAACAAGCATTATTTCCGAGCGGAAAAAGTTTATCAGCCGCCTGAATGATATTTTATCCGAGATCCATCAGAATCTGACCGGAGGAAAGGAGCAGATTCTGATTACCTATGAACCGAATGTGTCCGAGGAAGGGTTTTCCGAAGAGTTAAAAGCCGGAAGAGAGCGTGATCTGCGTTTCGGACAGTCCTACACCGGGCCGCACCGGGACGATTTCTGTGTGCGGGTCAACGACATTGATATCCGTAAATACGGTTCCCAGGGGCAGCAGAGGACGGCGGCGCTTTCGCTGAAACTGGCGGAGATCCGTCTGGTCGAGGAGGAAATTCACGATACACCGGTTTTACTGCTGGATGATGTTTTGTCGGAGCTGGACGGCAGCCGGCAGAATTATCTTCTGCAGAGCATTCACAGCATACAGACACTGATTACCTGTACCGGACTGGACGAGTTTGTCGAAAATCATTTTGAGGCAAACAGCGTATTCCAGGTGGTCGAGGGATCTGTGTTTCACAAAGAAACAGGAGGAATCTAAATGAGTACAGAGAACATGGAAAAGACAGAGTATGGTGCAGACCAGATTCAGATTCTGGAGGGTCTGGAAGCCGTACGGAAGCGCCCAGGTATGTATATCGGCAGTACCTCCGCACGGGGACTTCACCATCTGGTTTATGAGATTGTCGACAACTCGGTAGACGAGGCACTGGCAGGATACTGCAAAAATATTGACGTTACGATTAACCCGGACAACTCCATCACCGTCATCGACGACGGCCGTGGTATTCCGGTCGGCATCAATCATAAGTCGGGCCTTCCGGCCGTTGAGGTTGTCTTTACGGTGCTGCACGCAGGCGGAAAGTTCGGCGGCGGAGGGTACAAGGTATCCGGCGGTCTGCACGGCGTTGGTGCATCCGTTGTAAATGCGCTGTCCAACTGGCTTGAGGTTCGCGTTTATCACGATGGAAAGGTTTACTTCCAGCGGTATGAACGCGGAAAAACCATGAATAAGCTGGAGGTTATCGATACCTGTCCGATCGAAAAAACAGGTACCGAGGTCCGTTTCCTGCCGGATGACACGATGTTCGAGGAGACGGTTTATGATTACGATGTTTTAAAAACAAGACTCCGCGAGACCGCATTTCTGACCAAGGGACTGCGCATTGTTCTGCGCGATCTGCGCACGGATCCGGTAGTGGAAAAAGCATTCCACTATGAGGGCGGTATCAAAGAGTTTGTCAGCTACCTGAACAAGAGCAAAACGGCGCTCTACCCGGACATCATCTACTGCGAGGGAGAAAGAGACGGCGTTCTCGTTGAGGTTGCGATGCAGCACAACGATTCCTATCAGGAAAATACGTACGGTTTCGTCAACAACATTACGACGCCGGAGGGCGGTACCCATATCGTGGGCTTCCGGAATGCGCTGACGAAAACCTTTAATGAATATGCAAGAGCAAATAAACTGTTAAAAGACAGCGAACCGAACCTGACCGGAGAGGATATCCGCGAGGGTATGACGGCGATTGTCAGCATCAAAATCGAGGAGCCGCAGTTCGAGGGCCAGACAAAGCAGAAACTTGGAAACAGCGAGGCGAGAGGAGCAGTCGACAATATCGTGAGCACTCAGCTCGAGCTGTTCCTGGAGCAGAACCCGGCTGTCGCAAAAACGATCGTTGAAAAGTCCCTGCTTTCCCAGCGTGCGAGAGAGGCTGCAAGAAAAGCGCGTGACCTGACGAGAAGAAAATCCGCACTGGACGGTATGTCCCTGCCTGGAAAACTGGCAGACTGTACCGACAAGGATCCGAAAAACTGTGAGATCTTCTTGGTCGAGGGAGATTCCGCGGGCGGTTCCGCAAAATCCGCGAGAAGCCGTGCAACGCAGGCGATCCTGCCTCTGCGTGGAAAAATCCTGAATGTAGAGAAAGCACGTCTCGATAAAATTTATGCCAATGCCGAGATCAAAGCGATGATTACGGCATTCGGAACCGGAATCCACGACGATTTCGATATCACCAAACTGCGCTACGACAAGATCATCATCATGACCGATGCCGATGTCGACGGCGCGCACATCGACACACTGATGCTGACGTTCCTGTACCGCTTCATGCCGGAGCTGATCAAACAGGGCCACGTTTACCTGGCACAGCCGCCGCTGTTCAAGATTGAGAAAAACAAAAAAGTATGGTACGCATACGATGACGATCAGATGAATCAGATCCTCAATGAGATCGGACGCGGAGATAATAAGATCCAGCGTTACAAAGGACTGGGAGAGATGGATGCGGAGCAGCTCTGGGAGACCACCATGGACCCGGAACGCCGTGTTCTGCGCCGCGTTGTGTTCGATGAAGAGTATTCTTCTGAAATTGATCTTACCTTCAATACGCTCATGGGCGACAAGGTAGAACCGCGCCGTGACTTTATCGAAGAGAGAGCAAAATACGCAAACAACCTGGATATCTAAAAAGTCCTGTGAACTGAAGTGGAGGAAAAGATGGAAGATAATGTTTTTGATAAAATTCACGAGGTCGATCTGAAAGACACGATGGAGGAATCCTACATCAACTACGCGATGAGCGTAATTGCATCCCGTGCACTTCCAGACGTCCGCGATGGCTTAAAGCCGGTACAGAGACGTATTCTGTACTCCATGAGTGAACTGAACAATACGCCGGATAAGCCGCACCGTAAGTGCGCGCGTATCGTCGGTGATACGATGGGTAAATATCACCCGCACGGCGACAGCTCTATCTACGGAGCACTCGTCAACATGGCACAGGACTGGGCAACCCGTTATCCGATGGTGGACGGCCATGGAAACTTCGGTTCCGTCGACGGCGACGGCGCTGCGGCTATGCGATACACCGAGGCACGTTTAAGCAAAATCTCGATGGAGATGCTGGCGGATATCAACAAAGACACCGTAGACTTCGCCCCGAACTTTGATGAAACCGAAAAAGAGCCTGTTGTTATGCCGGCCCGCTACCCGAACCTTCTGGTAAACGGTACTTCCGGTATCGCAGTCGGTATGGCAACGAACATCCCGCCGCACAATCTGCGCGAGGTGGTAAGTGCCATTGTAAAAATTATTGATAATATCATCGAGGAGGACCGTACGACAGATCTCGAGGAGATTCTCGGCATTGTAAAAGGCCCTGACTTCCCGACCGGAGCAGAAATCCTCGGCACCCGCGGCATCGACGAGGCTTACCGTACCGGCCGCGGTAAAATCCGTGTTCGTGCGGTATCAAACATCGAGACACTGCCGAACGGAAAGAGCGAGATCATCGTAACCGAGATCCCGTACATGGTAAACAAGGCGCGCCTGATCGAGAACATCGCCGCGCTGGTAAGAGATAAAAAGATCGACGGCATCACCGGCATTGCGGACCACTCCAATCGTGAGGGTATGCGCATCTGTATCGAACTGCGCCGCGACGCCAATGCAAACGTCATCTTAAACCAGCTGTACAAACATACCCAGATGCAGGATACCTTTGGTGTGATCATGCTTGCACTGGTAAACAATCAGCCGAAAGTCATGAACCTTCTGGAGATGCTGACGTATTATCTGCAGCACCAGGAAGAGGTTGTGACGAGAAGAACGAAATACGACCTGAACAAAGCGCAGGAGAGAAGCCATATTCTGGAAGGACTCTTAAAAGCGCTTGACCATATTGACGAAGTGATCCATATCATCCGTGCATCCGCGAATGCGGCAGAGGCAAAGAAGAACCTGATGGAACGCTTCGATCTGAGTGATGCCCAGGCCCAGGCAATCGTAGACATGCGTCTGCGCGCTCTGACCGGTCTGGAACGGGAGAAGCTCGAGAACGAGTACAAAGAGCTGATGGCGCGCATCGAGCAGTTAAAAGCCATCCTCGCAGACCGCAAGGTGCTTCTTGGCGTTATCCGCAGGGAGATTCTGACCGTATCCGAAAAATACGGCGATGACAGAAGAACTTCCATCGGCTTTGATGAGTACGATCTCTCCATGGAGGATCTGATTCCGCGCGAGAATACCGTCATCACCATGACGAAACTGGGCTATATCAAACGTATGACCGTTGACAACTTCCGTAGCCAGAACCGCGGCGGCAAGGGAATCAAGGGCATGCAGACCATCGAGGACGACTACATCGAGGAGCTTCTGATGACGACGACCCATCATTACCTCATGTTCTTTACGAATACGGGAAGAGTCTACCGTCTGAAAGCATACGAGATTCCGGAGGCGTCCAGAACCGCAAGAGGAACGGCGATTGTCAACCTTCTCCAGCTGCAGCCGGGAGAGAAGATTACCGCTGTTATTCCAATGCGCAAATATGAGAAGGGCCATTATCTGTTTATGGCAACGAAAAAGGGACTGGTGAAGAAGACGCCGCTCGAAGAGTACGAGAACGTCAGAAAAACGGGTCTTGCTGCCATTGCGCTCCGCGATGATGATGAACTGATTGAAGTTAAGACAACTGATAACGAGAAAGAGATTATTCTGGTAACGAAATTCGGCCAGTGTATCCGCTTCAAGGAAAACGATGTGCGTACGACAGGCCGTGTTTCCATGGGTGTACGCGGCATCAACCTTCTGGATGGCGATGAAGTAGTCGGCATGCAGATCTGCACGCAGGGAGACTATCTCCTTGTCGTATCCGAAAACGGCATGGGCAAACGGACGCCGATGGCAGAGTTTACCGTACAGCTCCGCGGCGGCAAGGGTGTCAAATGCTATAAGATTACCGAAAAGACCGGAAACCTGATCGGTTCCAAGGCGGTCAACGAGGATAATGAGATCATGATGATCACCACAGAGGGAATCATCATCCGTACGCCATGCTCCGGCATTTCTGTGATGGGACGGATCACATCCGGCGTTAAGCTGATGGATGTGGACGGCGAAATCAAGGTTGCCAGCATTGCAAAAGTAAGAGACAAAGAGGCGTCCGAGGAGACTTCGGTTTCGGAGAAAGAGAACGAAACGGCTTCTGAGAAAACGCAGGAATAATACAGCGTCGAAAAACGTGTCTGAGAGAAAAAAGCTCAGGCACGTTTTTCTCGTTTGGGGAAGGGAAGAAAAATATGAAACGAATTTTACTGATGGTGCTGCGGAATCTGCTTCTGGTTCCGTGGATGTGGTGCCGGCTCTGTTACCATGCAGCGCATCCGGACAAGTACAGTCTGGAAGAGCACTTTAAAATGCTGCGCTTTATTGTACAGCGGGCGAACAAAGGCGGAAACGTCATTGTGGAATCCTATGGAGCAGAAAATCTTCCGGAGCAGGACGGTTTTGTGATGTATCCGAATCACCAGGGACTGTACGATGTGCTGGCGATCGCAGGAGCGTGCTCGCGTACCTTTACAGTTGTTGCCAAAAAAGAGGTAGAGCATATTCCGTTTTTAAAACAGGTCTTTGCGTGCATCCACGCGCTGTTTATGGACCGGGAGAATCTGCGGCAGTCAATGCAGGTTATCAATGAGGCGGCCGATGCCGTAAAAGAAGGCAAAAACGTCATTCTGTTTCCGGAAGGAACGAGGAGCAGAAAGGGAAACCAGCTGCTGGAGTTTAAAAGCGGCAGCTTCAAGATTGCAGTAAAAGCAAAATGCCCGATCGTGCCGGTTGCGTTAAAAAACTGTTTTGTTCCGTTTGACTCCAATACCGTCCGTCCTGTAACGGTAGAAGTCCATTTTCTCGACCCGATCCCATACGAGGAATACCAGGGAATGAAGACAACAGAGATTGCCGAGATGGTAAAGAAGAGAATTGAAGCCGTCGTAACCGCGTAGCGGTTTCAGAAAAGAGCGTGATATGCGCTCTTTTCTGCTATTCTGGGGGCTGATTTGGGTTCTGTAAGGCATATTTTCTATAATAGTAAGAAAAAAACAAAAAATTCGAAAAAACGGGTTGACAAGAACGTAAGGTTTTTGTATAATAAACCATGCGTCACGAATGAGTGACTGCACATATCATTTTATATTTAGGCATTTGGAGAAGTACTCAAGTGGCTGAAGAGGCGCCCCTGCTAAGGGTGTAGGTCGGGTAACCGGCGCGAGGGTTCAAATCCCTCTTTCTCCGCTCTTTTTTCCAGATGAAACTACTGTGAAAAACAGTAAAAAAGAAATATAAATGGATTAAAATTATAATACTTATTTTTTTTATAGCTATAGCTATTTTCTTTGGAATCAAAACAGCGATATTTTCACTAGGAAAAATAAGGGAACAACAAAGAAACAATAAAGGAGAAGAAAATATTTCCAATATAGTTCAAAATGAGACTAAAGAGGAAAACAAAGAAAAAAATGAACAACAAAATATAGTAGAGAATTCTGAACCACCCAAAGAGGAAAAGAACAATCAAACAGCTATGAAACCACTATCACAAGAGCAAATTGAAAAAGTAGAAAATTTATATAAAACAGAAGAAGGAGAAAAGACAGCCTATTTAACATTTGATGATGGACCAACCAAAGCCGTAACACCTAAAATTTTAGATATTTTAAAACAAGAAAATGTAAAAGCAACTTTTTTTGTATTAGGAGGAAGAGTAGTAACCAATCAAGGATTAGTAAAAAGAGCTTATGAAGAAGGACACTATATTGCAAATCATAGCTTCTCTCATACTTATTCTAATATCTATAGTAGTGTAGATGCAACAATAGAAGAATATACAGGAACAGAAACAGCGATTAAAGAGGTATTAGGAGAAGAATATAATTCAAGACTATTTCGTTTCCCGGGTGGATTACAAGGTGGATATTATGCAGAAATCAAAAAACAAGCGGCAGAAAAACTAAAACAAATGGGTGTAGCCAATATTGACTGGAATGCACTAACATATGATGCAGCAGGAGCTAAGACAAAAGAAGAAGAGATCGAAAAGCTAAAACAAACAGTAGAAGATAAGCATACGGTCGTAATTTTAATGCATGATGCAGCTGATAAGAAAGCAACTTATGAAGCACTTCCAGAGATTATTAGCTATCTAAGAGAAAAAGGCTATACATTTAAAAATTTCTATGATGTATTTGGAAAATAGATTAAGGAAAGGTGAAAAAAATTAGAAAATTTAAAAAAATATATATTGAAATAACCAATATTTGTAACATGAGCTGTAGTTTTTGTATTCCTACAAAAAGAGAAAAGGCTTTTATGAAAGTAGAAGATTTTGAAGAGATTGTAAAGAAAATACAAGGATATACAGATTTAATTACACTTCATGTAAAAGGTGAACCATTTATGCATCCAAACTTAAAAGAGCTATTACAAATATGTGAAAAGTATAAGTTAAAAGTAAATATTACAACAAATGCCACTTTATTATCAAAACAGCTCCAAACAATCATAACGTCAAGAGCAATTAGGCAAATTAATTTATCAATTCATAGTATAAAGCAAAATGGGGATAATAAACTAAAAGAGAAAGAATATGTAAAACAAGTAATTCAATCAGTCAGAAAAATCACTCAAGAAACCCCAATTATTATTTCCTATCGTTTATGGAATTTAGAAAGCATAAAAGAAAATGAGCATAACAAAAATATATTAGATATCTTAGAAAAAGAATATCAAATTACCAATTTACTAGAAAGAGCAAAACAGGAAGAATATATCAAACTAGATGAAAATGTATTTCTAAATCAAGATGAAATGTTTGAGTGGCCAACTATAAGAAGAGAGATAATTAGTAAAAAAGGAAAATGTCAAGGGTTAAGAAATCAAATTGCAATTCTAGTAGATGGCAGTGTAGTGCCATGTTGTTTAGATCAAGATGGTGATATTGTGTTAGGAAACATATTAAAGGATTCTCTTTCTTCAATCCTAGAATCTGATCAAGTAAAAAGAATAAAAAACGGATTTGAAAATAATATATTAGAAGAACCTTTATGCCAAAGATGTGGATATCGCAAAAAATTTAAATAAGGAGGACAAAAAATGTACGACTCTGTTATAATTGGAAGCGGACCAGCTGGTATTACAGCAGCGATTTATATGAAACGTGCAGGGCTTAATGTTGTAGTGATAGGGAAAGATGATGGAGCATTAGGAAAAACAAATAAAGTTGAAAACTATTATGGATTTGAAAATCCAATTAGCGGAAATGAACTACTAGAAAACGGAAGAAAACAAGCTAAAAGGTTAGGTATTACAATTGTAGAAGATGAAGTAGTGTTAATTGAGATAATAGATAATGGATTTCAAATCAAGACAGTAAACTCTAGTTTTGAAGCTAAAACAGCACTTTTAGCAACTGGTGCTGATAGACAAATTCCTAATATTAAGGGAATGAAAGAATATGAAGGAAAAGGTGTTAGTTATTGTGCTATTTGTGATGCCTTTTTCTATCGTAATAAAAAGGTAGCAGTTCTAGGTAGTGGTAATTATGCCATAAATGAAATTAACACCTTACTCCCAGTTGCTGCTTCTGTTACCATGATTACAAATGGTGAAAAGCCAATTGAAAATCGTTCTTCTGAAATTCCAATTGTAGAGAAAAAAATAAGAGAAGTAAGAGGAGATGAATCTAAAATTCAACAAATTGATTTTGAAGATGAATCAAATCTTAACATTGATGGATTATTTATAGCAGTAGGAGTGGCATCTAGCACTGCTCTTGCAAGAAAAATTGGAGCAATGATTAATGGGAAAAATATCGTAGTAAACGAAAAACAACAAACCAATGTCCCTGGACTATATGCAGCAGGAGATTGTACAGGAGGAATTCTTCAAATTTCAAAAGCAACCTATGAAGGAATGAAAGCAGGACTTGATATCATTCAATATATTAAAAAAACTAAATAACATAAAAATATAAAATAATGACAAAGAAAGGAAAAAAAGATGGAATATATTATTTCATTTTTAGAAGGATTTATCTGTTTTATTTCACCATGCTTACTGCCAATGCTTCCGATCTATATTTCATATTTTTCGGGACAAAAAGCATATGAAAAAAAATCCAAAACACTAATCAATAGCATTGGATTTGTACTAGGTTTTACTTTAATTTTTATATTACTTGGTGTTTTTGCTAGCACATTTGGGAAATTTATTCATCAATATTCTAAGATCATCAATATCATTTTTGGTATCATCATTATTCTATTTGGACTTAATTTTATGCAAGTAATTAAAATACCAATTTTAAATAAAACCAAAAAATTTAATAGTAAAGTACATGATATGAATTTTTTTACTTCCATGCTATTTGGTATCATCTTTTCAGTAGGATG
>OLOD01000335.1_pt1 | contig 37642 bp, 33 predicted proteins | sample 1671921 | NCBI WGS metagenome assembly OLOD01 (sample SAMEA3136626, study PRJEB25190) | human gut metagenome | biome: human gut; feature: human-associated habitat; material: faeces | place: Austria | collected 2013
TCCCATCTAATAATGATAAGTCACAATCTGATTCATAAAAAATTTTTGCCATTTTAAATATCCCCCTTAATCTTCTTGGCTTCCTCGATGCATTCCAACAAGTCCAGTGCGTGCAATTTCTGTCACGTGGAACCCATTTAACATCGTTAATAACTGATTGACTTTTCTTGTATTTCCAGTAACTTCAATAATCAATGAAGTTGGTGAAACATCGATAATATGTGCTCTAAAAATATCAACAATTGAATTAATATTTGTTCTTTGATCAGCATTTGCATCTACTTTAATTAATACAAGTTCACGATAAACCGAATCATCTTGTTCAAGTTTTTCAATTTCAACGACTTCTACAAGTTTCCCTAATTGTTTTTCAATTTGCGTTAAAATTTGTTCATCACCAGTAGATACAACTGTCATACGTGACATTCCTTTAATATTTGTTTGTCCTACTGAAATACTTTCAATGTTATATCCTCGTCTACTAAATAAACCAGCAACACGGTTTAAAACCCCTGGATTATTTTCAACAAGTAATGACAAAACAAGTCTATCCATGTTTTAATCCTCCCTATTTTTTTAATTGTTTATGAATTCTGTTCATAGCTGAAATAATAGCTTTAATTGTTGCTGTTGTAATATTTGGATGTACCCCTACTCCATATTCTTGAACAGCACTTCCTTTAACTCTTAAATAAACATAAGCAGCAGCTTTAGAACTTGATCCTGATGATAATGAATGTTCACTATAATCTAAGAAATGTGTATAAACAAAGCCATTTTCGTTAAATGCATCTTTAACAGCATCAATTGGTCCATTACCATAACCAACAATTGTTCTTACTTCACCATGATCTTTTAATGTAATTTCTGCTTTTCTTTCAAATTCAGAATCATCTTCAGAAATATCAATTAATTTTTGTTTAATAAATTCATATGGTTCTTTAATATCTACATATTGTTCAATAAATGTATCATAAACTCTTTCTGGAGAAACTTCCCCTTCTTCTTCAGAAATATCTTGAATCACTTTTGCAAAATTTACTTGTAATCCTTTTGGTAAATGATAACCATACATGCTTTCCATAACATAAGCAACCCCACCTTTACCAGATTGTGAATTAATACGAACAATTGGTTCATATTGTCTACCTAAATCACTTGGATCAATTGGTAAATATGGAACTTCCCACATTTTTGAATTTCTTTCTCTTAAAGCATGCATTCCTTTATTGATTGCATCTTGATGACTTCCAGAGAATGCTGTAAAGACAAGTTGTCCAACATATGGATGTCTTGGTGGAATATCCATTTTTGTACATTTTTCATAAACATGTTTAATATCATTAATACTTCCTAATTCTAATTGAGGGTCTACACCATGTGTAAACATATTTAAAGCAACAGTCACAACATCAACATTTCCTGTTCTTTCACCATTACCAAATAATGTTCCTTCAACACGATCAGCACCCGCTAATAAAGCAAGTTCAGTTGAAGCAATTCCACAACCTCTATCATTATGAGGATGAACAGAAACAATGACTCTTTCACGGTCTTTGAAGTTACGACACATCCATTCGATTTGATCAGCATAAACATTTGGTGTATCCATTTCTACTGTTGAAGGTAAATTGATAATTACTTTATTATCTTTACTTGCTCCCCATACATCCATAACAGCTTCACATACTTCCATTGCATAATCAACTTCAGTTCCTGTAAAACTTTCTGGTGAATATTCAAGAATCACTTTTCCTTCAAATTCTTTTGATAAGTCTTTTACTAATTGAACACCATCAATTGCAATTTGTTTAATTTCATCTTTATCTTTGTTAAAGACAACGTCTCTTTGTAAAATAGAAGTTGAATTGTAAACATGGACGATAGCTTTATCTAATCCTTTTAATGATTCAAATGTTTTTCTAATTAAATGTTCTCTTGCTTGAGTTAATACTTGAACAGTCACATCATCAGGAATTAAATTTTCTTCAATTAATAATCTTAAGAAATCATACTCAATTTGACTTGAAGAAGGAAAACCTACTTCAATTTCTTTAAATCCTAAGTCTACTAAAAGTTGGAACATTTCCACTTTTTCCTCTATTTTCATTGGTGTGATCAAAGCTTGATTTCCATCTCTTAAATCAACTGAACACCAAATTGGTGCTTTTTCAATTGTTTTATCAGGCCAAGTACGGTCTTTTAATTTAATTGTTTCAAATCTCTTGTACTTTTCGTAATTCATTTCCATTTCCTCCTTAATACTATAAAAAAAACTCCCGTCTCAAAATAGCCAATCCGGCCATTTTGAGGACGAGAGTTATATTACTTCGTGGTTCCACCTCAATTTGTGAATAAATCACTTTATCCACCTCGCTAAGTACGCTACATAATAGTTCATACTCTTGCAAAATAACGGTTGCATACCGTAGCCACCTACTTAAGTTCAGCGCTCCACTCAAGGATGAGTTCAGTATTACTCAAACAATTCTTTCCACCAACCAGAATTTCTCTACGCCTTGAAATAGTACTTACTAGTTCCTATCGAAGTATTTATTTTATGGTTACTTGTAATGTTAGACTTTTTTTTTACTAAAGTCAATGTCTTTAACGTAATTTTATAAATCGATATTTTTTTATCACGATGATGTTATTTTATTTATTAAAAAGAAGAAAATCTAAACTGACTTTCTTCTTCTAAAATTTTAAATATTTTTATACTTCTTAATTCCTACAAAAGCTCCAGCAGATAAAATAGATAACATTACACCTATATCGTAATTAAACATCATAGTATATCCTGATGGTGATGTCATATCAGAATTGATATTTACTCCAAATGAGATACTTTGTATATGCATACGTTATACATTCACTAATGATGTTAATATTTCTTTATATACATAAAAGAGACCAATTTGCATTTTATAGCAATTGTCCTCTTTTTTTTAAAATTATTCTTCCATCATCCATTTATTACAAACTGGACATTTCTTATTTCCTGAGCCATCATATTCTGTCACATAATCACAATTTGGACATCTCCAAATGTTATATCTTGTATAAATTACAATTTTTTTCATATTGCTTCTCCTTTTTAATCTCGATACATAGTTCCACCACATTCAGGACATTTATAAGTATTTCCAATTACTTTCACATATGTTTCATATCCACAATTTGGATTTGAACATGTAAAATGATCTGATAGGTAACTTCTTACTCTATTAAAAAATTTTTTCATATTTTTTCTCCTCTTTCTTTATTATTTCATTAAATCGTGACATTTGGGACATAGATATGTATCTTCTATATCTTTCGTATAATCACTATAACCACAATTTTTACAAGTTGTTTAACCAATGCATAAACAAATACTTCTAAGAAAGAAACAAATCCTTGATGACATTAATTACTGCATAGTAATAAAAATTCTCCCTTTCTTTTGCTGATGAATCAACTTTTGTCATAAGACCTGCAATCTTACTTACTGTTCCACCTCTCATTCTTCTATTTTTCTTGTTAATTTGAGCTTGACTTGCACCTGTTCCTAATCTATAAATTGATAATTTCGTAATATTTCCCATTGTTTGGACTGTAAAGACAAAACCAGCACACCCCTCAATCTCTGTTGTCATTAATACAAGACAATCTTCATATTTTTTACTAAATATACCACCAGATTGTAGTTGCTCTCTTCTTAAACTATATCCTACTCCTATCTTAGGAAAGCCTTCATTGGAATTAAAGCAATATTCTAGTTCATCAAGACCAAATTTTTGATTAAACTGAATATTTTGTACCAATCCATAATCCTCCCAATTAGATAAAAATTCTTTTGTTAACATCATTTTATTTCTCCTCCTTTCTTGTCTTTACTATAGCCTTTTCTACACAAAATGTATTTGCCTATACTTTGACTGCTTTTTGACAAAATAAAAAAATCCACAATATTATGTGGACTTAATAAACCGATAAAAAAGAGCTTCCCTCAGGAAACTCTTTTCATTACTATTTATTCAAATCTTTTACTGTAAACAAATCCTAATAAAGCAATACATAATAATCCTACATATCCAAATAATGAAACATCATCACCTGTTTTTGTTGTATTTTTATCTGTTGTATTTGTTTTATCGTTAGTATCTGTATCTGTAATTACTGAATCTGTTTTTGCTTCTTTTAAAGCATCATATGCATCATTTAATGAAGCTAACATGTTATCTAATTCTTCTTGAGAAACATCTTCTTTTGTAGCTAAATCTTTTGCTTTTTGTAATGTCTCTTGAAGTTTATCCCAAGATTCTTTTGTATATTTAGACTGATCTAATTGTCCTACTTTATCACTTACTTTATCTACAGCATCTTGATAATCATCAATATTTCCTGCTTTAACAAGTAATTCCATAGCATCTTTTACTTTTTCAATCATTTCATCAACAGCTTTTTGATCAACATTACAAGAATCATTTACCATTTGTTTAGCTTCTTGGTAAATTGAATCAAATTGTGACCATGAAGCAACTGTATAATCACTTTCTTTAATAGATGATAATAATTCTTCTAGTTTTTCAACATTTCCTCTTTGAACTAATTGAACACCATCAAATGAAGCAACTGCTTGATCAATATCTTCTTGATTTAAACTTGAATTATTGTAAACAGCTTGTGCAGCATCTAATACTTCTTTCATTTGTTGCCAAGAATCTACAGTATAATCTTCTTCTTTTAATTCTTGATATTCTTTTATAATCTTTTCTAATTTACTTCTATCTAATTTAACTAAAGTACTATTTAATTCTTTTAATTGTTTTAAAGCATCATTCACTTTTTGATAATCATCTGCTTGATCAATAACCTCTTTAAGTGCATTTAATTGATCATCAAATCCTACAAAACTATCTTTTGTATAATCTTTTTCTTTATAAGCTTTCATTGCTTGATAAAGATCATTTAATTCATCTTTAGAATAAATAACATAACTTTCAATTGAACTATTGAGTTCAGTTACTTCTTTTAACAATCTACCAATTTCTTCATCAGAAATCTTTTCACCTTGAGCTAAATCTAAATAATCTTTATATGCTTTTTCTAATTCTTCATAATCTTTTTTAGCAATATTTCCATTTTTATTACCTACTTCAAATTGAGATAATTGATCTTTTCCAGCTTGAGCAAGTTTTCTTAATTCTTCATTAGCACTTTGGTAAACTTCTAATTCATAAATTGAATATCCATAATTAGCTGTTTTTGCTTGACGACATAAAATTCTAATATATCTTGTTTCTTTATTTCCTAAATCATCATGTGTTTCTTCTCCGCCTTTACCATCATCAACAACTTTAATATCAAAGAAGTTTTCACCATCTAATGATCCTTGAATAGTATAATTTGTAGCATAAGCGCCTTCCCAAGAAATAAAGACTTTATCAACTTTATAAACATCTCCTAAATCTACTGTAAGATATTGTTCTTTTGTACCATGTTGTCCACTATCTTCATTGCTTCCATTTCCTGTAGCACGTTTACTTGACCAACGATTATCAGCAGATTTACTGTTATCACCATCTACTGCTAAATCAGGTGTTTTATTGCTTCCTGGATAGACAGAAGATGCTGTTGCATTTTTATGAAGTGCTAAGTTTTCTAATGAAATATAACCTAATTCATCAGCAATTTCACTTGCACTAGATACTTGATTATAGATTTTAATATTATCTACACTACCTTTGGCGTTATTTAATATTTTTTCTACTGGTAATACAAATGTACTTGAATCTTTTCTGTTATTAATTGCTGTTTTCATATTAATTCCAGTTGAGATTGCTTTTCCATTAATATATAAAGTTGTATTCTTTTGATCACATGTAAGTGCTAAATTAAACCATTTATCTTTAGGAAGTTCATAATCAAATGTAAATGTATAACCACTTCTCTTATAACCAATTTTTCCAGTTCCATCAACATTAGCATACATCACACCATCACTACCACTAAAGATTTCTGTATTTTCAGGTGTATTACTATCTAATTTAACATCCATCATTACTGTATATGGATAACCAATTGTTTGATATGGTAATGAAACATAACCATTACCATTTAATGTAGCAACATGTCCACCATTACCTTTTTCAATTGTAACATTCTTTAATGTTGCATCATAACCATTCTTTGATAAATCAATAGCTTTATTATCTTTAACTGATTCAAAATCAATTGTTGTAACATTCTTATCAGCTGATTCAACAACTCTACCTGGATTAGCACCTGGTACAACACTATTTAATTTATTTACTCTTTCAACAAATTGAGCAGCTGTTTGACCATCTGTTTTTTCTCCATACCAAGTTTTTTCACTTGTAATCATAACAGCATCTTTAAAACGATCATAAATATCAAACCATGTAAATCCTCCACCATAAGAAGTCATATCATTCCATATACAGAATTGTGCTCCTTTTGTTTGTGGATGAGCAACTGGCATGATAGCTGTTCCTTGTCCTGCATTTCTACTTGGTGAGAAGTTATTAACATCAAATTTATCATATAATGTAGAAATATTTAAACGATCTGGATAACCAGCATTTGCACCTGGTACAATGTATAACCATCCACCACATGTATTGATAATATCATATCCTGAGGCATATGTTTCTTTAACATCAGCCCAATATGGTGCCCATAAGTTAACAGTTGCATCATTTGAAACTGGTGTTGTTCCATTAAATCCACGACTACCTAAAGAACCCCATAATCTTGTTTTATAACCTTTATTATTGACATATTTAATGAAATGATCTGTCCATTTTCTCATTTGTTCTGAATAGTTTTTATCATATTCATCAGTTCCAATATGGAATTTATCACTTTCAATAACTGGATCATCACCATCTAAATATTCATCAATAAGATTTTCAATAATATCATAAGATGATTGTTCTCTAATATCCAAAGCACCTGTTTTTAACATTTTTGCACCTGGAATACTTCTAAAACATTCTGCATGGTATGGTGTATCAATTTCTGTAATAACATCAATACCATAATTTTTCATTTCTTTTTGATAATTTTTATATTCTTCTTTCGTATAGCTTCCATCAGTAGAAGTAATCATTGGATATGTTGTTGATTCTAATCTAAATGCTGAATATCCTGTTGCACCCCAATAATCATTAACATGGACTTGTACTTCATTTAATTTGTAGTAAGCCATGTAAATTGTCATTTCTTTTAAATAATCCATTGGAATGTATGTACGTGCAACATCTAACATACCTGCTCTTACTTCATATTTTGGATAATCTCTAGCAATACCTTTTGCGATATTATTTTTTCCTTCATCTTGAGATAAGATTTGAGTGATAGAAATACCACCATATAAAATACCTGTTTCATAATTAGATTTAATTTCAATTAAATCATTAATATCTAAAGTATAGCCTTCTTTACCTAAAACATCTAAACTACTATCTTTTGTTAAAACAATATCTCCTGTTGTTTCTCCACTACTTACAATCGCTAAATTCTTTTTAACCATTTCTTTTAAATAGAATTGAATTTGTTTAGCTGTTGCTTTCAAACTTTCATCTTTAACAACGATTTTAGAATCTTTTGTAAGAGTGAATTCACCTTCATTACCTTTCCATTCACGTAATCCAGGCATTACATTAGGTTTTGCATTAATACTTTCTTCTTTACTATATTTTCCTGGAACAACAAATTTAATATCTTCTTCACTTGTTGCCACATCACTATCATCTTTTAAGTTTTTTACTTGATATAAAACATTAACATTCATATCTTCTAATGGTTGAATAACTGTTCCATCCATTGTTACAACTTGTTTATTATCACAACCATATAAACTAATTTCAAATCCTTCTGGTACTGTTGGTAAAACAAGCTTATTTCCATCAATTTGAGGAGCTTCCTTACTAGCAGCTTTTAATACTTCACTTGCTGTTGCATGATTTCTTTCTTTATAAACTTCAAATTCATAGATACTACCACTATAATATTTTCCATTACCACTATGTTTCCAACGTTTAAGTTGTACATATTTAACATAACGTGCTTTCGTTGCATCAATTTGAATTTCTTTAACAGCACTTGGTCCACCATCTGCAAGATTTTCTTCTTTGTAAACATCTTTATAATGAATACCATCTGTTGATACTTGAATTTTAAAAGCAGGTGGGCATGATTCATAATTAATAACAAATTCAGAAACTGTTTTTCTTCCACCTAAATCAACAAGTAACCATTGTTCATCTTTATCTTTCGCAAAAGACACACGACTTTCTTTAGAAACAACGCCATCTACTGCCATTGGTGCAGTAAAACGTCCATCATTGACTTCAAGTCCTGAAACACTTACATTTTTATTTAAAGCAAGATTTTCATATTTAACTTTTAAATTTTCTTGTGCATCTTGGATATCTTTAATAGCTTGATTAATTTGTTCTTGAGAAGCATTTTCATCAAGTAATTCACCAGCTGTTAATTTTTCATCTAATACTTTATAAGTTGCATTACTATATTGATCTTCATCTAAATCATTTGCTTGTTTAATTACTAAATCTAAGTATTCTCTAGAAGTTACATCATGATCTAATAACTTAGCATCTGCATAAAGCATATTATGATCTGATAAAGTTGTTTCTACCATTGTAATATGACTAATTTCCATATTTCTAGAAGTAATAATATTATCAATAGCATTCGTTTTCATTGAAGCATCTACACCGTTATATGTATCATACCATTTACCATCTTTACCATTAGCAATATTATAATCTTCTAAAAATGGATAAATTTCATCATGACTTTGATCCACATTAAAATCACCAAAAGCCACTTTATATTCAGTTGGATCTTGATCTATTGTTTGTTTAAGTTCTAATAATTGCTTTGCACGCGCATCCACTGATTCATGTGTTAAGTGTGCATTATAAACAGCAATTACTTTTCCATTAAATTCTATATCACTCTTTTGCCATGCACGAGCTTCTTTAATACCTTCGCTATTTAAAGAACCACCTGTGCTATTTGATAATTCTAAATTAGACAATAAACCTATTCCATATTCTCCTACACCATCTTTCATATCAATGGCTTTTTGAAAATGGCTGTATTCATAATCACCTTGTTCAACAAATTTTTCTAACATGTCATATGGGTTACGTGTCGTATTAACATCTACTTCTTGTAATCCAACAACATTCACTTGATTATTTTTTAATAGTTCATTTAATTTAGCAACATCTGGTTTTTTATTAGCCGCAATATTAAAAGTGGCAAGTCTAATACTATCTGTAGCTGCTTGTACTTTTATTGCTGGTACTATTTGTGAGACTGCCGTCATAGCAGCAATTAAAGTTGCTAAAAGCTTTTTAGATTTTTTCATTATTTCATCCCTTTCCCATAATTATTATTAAAAATTTATCGCCTACCTTTATTATTAACATATTTATTTACTTTTTTTATAAAATGTATTTAAGTTGGTACAATATTTTATGTTTTATTATTTAATAAAGAAAAAAGATGGTACATTGTACCATCTAACTCATTTAACTGTTTTTGAAAGTTCAGTATATTCCACTAATTTATCCATACTTTTTTGATGATTAGTAGCTATTATACAACTAACAATAATATTTAATACATAACGAATAGCAGTTGTATAAATCACAGGCGCTAAATCCGAATAGCTAACACCTGTAGGAATAGAAATAATTTCTTTACATCCTGTTTCAAATGTTGAATTTGTGTAACCAGTAATCGCAATACCTTTAATACCTATTTTATGATTTAATTTTACTTTTTCTAAAAGAGAAATATTATGCTCTCGATGGTTAATATAAATTGCTAGTGGGCGAGATGTTTCACTTAAACAATTTAAAGATACCCAAAAATCATCTTTTGCGATTTCTACTGCCTTACCAATACGAGCCATCATATATTTAAATTCATGTCCTACTTGTTCATTGATTCCATCTGCAAATATGTAAACAATCGTTGCTTCGTTAATAAGTTTTGTCACTCTTTCAATTTGTTGATAATTTTGCATTGATTGTGTTTTGTTGATCGTTTCCTTTTCCACACGGGCAATCTTTTCTATAATAGAGAAGGCAGTTTCTTGATTTTGAATTTGAAATTGTATTTTTGATTCACTATTACGAGCATTATGAAATTCATAAGCTAAATCTACTTTAAAATCAGAAAAGCTTCCATCATAAACTTTCTTAATTACTCTCATAACAGTAGAAGAGCCTGTGTAAGTTGCTTTGGCTAGTTCTCTTACTGTTAAATGTAATATTTCTTCTTTATTAGCAATAATGTAATCTGCAATTTTACTTTCAGCAATAGAAAAACCTTTCTTTTCTGTTAATTTAACAATAATACTCATCTTACTTCTTCCCAAAAAAAGTATTTGTATATACAAGTATTATATCATTTTTTTCTTTTTGAAAAAGAAAAAAGCGCTTATGCGCTTAATTCATTTGATGTTTTTTTACATAAACAAACATTCCAACTGATAATAATGAAAGCATTGCAAATACTTCAACTAAACTATTATCTCCAGTTTTAACTGCATCTTCTTTTTTATCTGTAGATGTTGCTGGTGATTGTTTATCATCTGTTGATGTTGATTGTTCAACAATTGGTAAAGCAACTGGTTCAATAGAATAAATCATTTGTGTTGTTAAATTACGTGATAAATCTCCACTCCAGTTTAAGACACCTTTATAACTACTTACAGCTAAATCTAAAACAATATTTCCTCTTTCATTAACAGAAACTTGAGCTACTTCTAATTCAGTTTCATCAAATAAACCATAATTAACTGTTGATCCTAAAGCAGCTTGTGCATCTTTATTATATGCTTTGATTTTAAACATATCTGTTGTTAATTTTGAAGCATCTACTTTTTGACCATTCATATCAATTTCAATAGCAACGACTTTTTCACCGTCTTCTCTTACTTGAGCAATTAAATTAAATTTATAAGTATTTTCTTGTTGACTTGCTCCAGCAGTTGGAAGTGTATATTCTTTTTCTTGATATGAATTTGTAGAAGTTGATAAACTTTCAAACCAATCTAATGTAGAAATACCATTTACTGAAATATCATTATTATACATTTTGACCCATGCCCAATGTCCTGACATTTCATTTCCTGTATCTTTATTAATTCCTGTACTTTCAATTGTTTGGAAATAAATATCTCCATCTAATTGATGTTCATCTCTATAAGTTTTAATTGTTTCATAAGCAAGTTTTGACCAAGTATAAGAAATTGTATTATCTTTTAAACAATGAACTAAATACATTGGAACATTACTTTCTGCTATTTTTTCTAACCAATTTTTATAGTTAGAAACATATTGATCATAATCAACAGGTTTTTTAAGTCCTAATGTTTCATCTAAATAACCATTATCAGTAGAATAATCTCCACCTAAACCTTCTACTGCTTGTCCATTTTTAGCAATTGCTGCACATGAAATAAGTGCTCCTGAAAAATAATTTCCATATTTGCTAAGCATTCTTTCTGTCATTAATCCCCCTGCAGAAAGACCTGTTACAAAAACTTGTTTAATTCCAAATTCATTTTTAGCTTGATCAATAATAGCTTTTGCTTGTGCTGTATAATCATTATACCAATAATCAGGTGCTTGGAAAGCTAACACATAAGCTCCATGATAAGCTTTTTGTACATCATTAGAAATAAATGTTGTTGCCATTTGATTTCCAGCTAATGGAGAATAGTTATTACAGCTACCATCTACTCCACCTTCACCATTTCCATGGAAACATACAATAAGTGTATCTCCTGAAACTGGTTTATAAATTTTTGAAGCAATACTTGTATAAGTATCTCCTGATTTTTTCACTTCACTATATGTTTCAAATTGATCCACCTCTGGATCTACATAGCCTAATGTGTTTTGTGTATCAAGATTTTGTACAAATTGACTTGTTGTTGCTGCAAAAACACTTGATACTGACATAACCATAGCTACTAATACTGCTAATGTTGATGTAAATATTTTTTTCATTCTCTATTTCCTCCTCGTATAATAGAATATCATAGAGAATTTTTTGTTTATTGTGATTTATTTGTTTGATGATTCATATTTGTTTAGATTTTTTATATTGCAAAGGCGTTTGATGATAAACTTCTTTAAATACTTTATTGAATGATTGAATATTTGCAAAACCGTTATTTAAAGCAATATCTACAATATTTTTATCTGTTGTTTTTAATTCTTTTAAACAATGTTCTAATCTAATATTTTTTAAATATTCAAATATTGTAATTCCTATTTTCTTTTTAAATAAAGTAGATAAATAAGATTTATTATAACTTGTATACGTTGCTATTTCATCTAAAGTAATTGGCTTAAAATAGTTATAATCAATATATTCCATAATAGAAGTAATCAATTCACTATTTTCATCATGTCTTTCACGATAATGATCATTTTCATCAATTAAGTTTTCAACTAATAAAGAAATAATTTGTAAAACATATATATGTTGTTGAATCTTTTGATCTTGATCTTTAGCTTGTGCTAGTAACAACATCAATTCAATAATTCTCTTTTCTATATTTCTATTAAGTTCTAAATTAAAATGTTCATCTTGCCATGTAGGATAAAATTCACGAATAACTCCCTTATCAATTAATAAAACAATTCCTTCCAAACCATTTAAAACCTCTATTTTATGACTTATTCCTGAATTAACAAGTAACAATTTTCCTTCATCAGCAATCACCTTATTTTCCTGACCATTTTCCCAAGAAGTTTGAATCTTTCTTCCTTTTACAACATACGTTATTTCAATACTATTATGCCAATGTTTATCGTATACTTTATCTTGATGATAAAAGTTATGATTAACAGTATAAAATTCTCTTTGTTGGTATTCAATTAATTCATGTTTTCTAACAACCAGGCGATAATTTCTCATATAGATTCCTCTTTCTTCGAAATATTTTAACATAGAAAATAAAAAATCCTATTACACAAATGTAATAGGAATAATGATTATTTATCAAATGCTAATTTAATAATACGATCTAATAATTCACTATAAGAAATACCAAAATCGTTCATTAATTGTGGATACATAGAAATTTTTGTAAATCCAGGTAAAGTATTGATTTCATTTAAATAAATTTGATTTGTTTTTTTATCTAAGAAGAAATCAACTCTTGATAAACCATGTCCATCAACTGCTTTAAAAACTTTTAATGCATATTCACGAATTTTATCTTGAATTTCTTGATCAACTAATGCTGGAATACAAGTTTTACTTTCTTCATCTTCATATTTAGATTCAAAAGTATAGAATTCACCATGTGGCATAATTTGTCCAACACGTGAAACGATTGGATCATCATTCCCTAAAACAGCAGTTTCAAGTTCAATACAATCTACACATTCTTCTACAACAATATGGCGATCATATTTTGAAGCTTCTGTAAGTTTTTCCATTAAATCTTCTTGTTTATCGCAACGATAGCATCCAACACTTGATCCAGAACGACTTGCTTTAATAAAACATGGGAAACCTAATTCTTCTTCAACTGTTTTTTCAATATCTTCAATTTCATCAAATTGTTTATTGACAACAACAAGTTTTCCATCGTATCTTTTTTTAACATATAAAGATTTAACTTGAGGAATTCCTACAGTTTCTAAAATTTTCTTTGTATAAATTTTATCCATTGAAACAGCAGATGCTAAAACACGACATCCAACATAAGGAACACCAGCTAATTCAAATAAGCCTTGGATAGTTCCATCTTCTCCAAAAGCACCATGTAAAATTGGTAAAACAACATCTTGTTGTTTTAATAATCCAAAAATATCTTGAATAGCTTGAGCTTTTTCTAACCAAGTATCTTGAGCTAAATCTACTTGATCTTGATCTAATAAATACCAAGATCCATCTTGATCAATTCCTACTAATGTTACATCATAATGTTCCATATTTAAATTGTTCATTACTGATGTACAAGACATACGAGAAACAATATGTTCACTCGATTGTCCACCACAAACGACCATAAGTTTTTGTTTCATAATAATCTCCTTAACGATATAATTCTAACCAATCATCCACTAAAGTAGTATCTTCATAATATCTTAAAACATGATATACATATTTACTATCTCCATAGACTGATACGTTATAATCCTTTTTACATTTTTCAGAAAAATCTATAGCATTTTGATAAGTATATTGCTTGTCTGTTTGTTCAATGTAATTTATATATCCAATACCATAATTATAAGATTGTAAGGCTAAAAAGATACCTTTTTCATCTTTTAAAGATGTTACTTTTGCTTTTTCTAAACATTTAGCAAAATATTGAATACCTACTTGAATAGAATATTCGGGGTTATTGATAGCATTTGGTTTCTTTTCAAATTGTGTATTAAATTCACATTCTGATGATTGCATTGGGTCATTTCCTTGTCCCCCTGATTCTTGCATCATCATAGCCTGTAATAATCCTAAATATTCTTCTATATTATTTTCCCTTGCATATTTTAGCATTAAATCTTCATAATTCAATACCTGAGTTGATACCAATTTATTTTCTTGATTAAATTGGTTTTTAATAAGCTGATAAAATGAAAATGCAAGTAAAAATAATAATGCTGCTAATATAAGTTGGAAAGGTCTTTTTAGTTTTAATTTTTTCTTTTTTTTCATAATTTATATCTTTTCTACAATTTCTTTTAAATTCATAGAGTGACTTCCTTTTACTAAAATCACATCATCATCTTTTAAAAGATTTTCTAATTGTTCTATAGCCTCTTGATTAGTCGCAAAATAATAAACATCCTTCATATTTTCCTTAGCTTTTTGAGCCATATATTTTGCTTCTTTACCAATACAAACAAATACATTTATTTTTTTTGTAGCTACATAGTTTCCTACTTCTTCATGAAGTTGTTGGCTGTAACTTCCAAGTTCTAACATATCTGCTAAAATAGCAACTTTACGTTTTTTATAATTTGCTAGTACATCAATACTAGACTTCATTGAATCTACACTGGCATTATAAGTTCCATCAATAATTGTTTTATGATTTTTTTCAACAATATCCATTCTGTTTTTAGTTAATTCAAATTCTTGGATTCCCTTTTTAATATCTTCTAAAGAAATATCTAATTCTAAACCTACAGCAATCGCAATTAAAGCATTAGAAACATTGTGTTCTCCTTGAACAGGAACAATGATTTCTTCACTTTGTCCATGATAATGAACGATAAAAGTACTTTTATCCTCAAATAATTCAATATCACTTGCTTGAATTGAAGCAGTCTTATTTTTTCCTACTCTAACAACATTTAAACGAGGTAAATCAACTGTGTGTAACATATCATTATCATCATTAATAATCAAAGTAGTTTGATCTTTCATACCATCTGTAATTTCTAATTTAGCTTTTAGAATATTTTCACGGCTTCCAAGTTCACCAATATGTGCTGTTCCAACATTCGTAATACATGCTACATCAGGATGAGCAATCATTGATAATCTTGACATTTCATTTAAATGATTCATTCCCATTTCTAAAACCATGACTTCTTCACCATGATATCTTAAGATTGTAAGAGGTAACCCAATTTCGTTGTTGTAGTTTCCTTCTGTTTTTAATGTTTTATATTTTTGTTTAACAACACTATAAACCATATCTCTGGTACTTGTTTTCCCCACACTTCCTGTAACTCCAATAACTTTTACAGGACGATGGTTTCTTAAATAAATGGCCATATCTTTTAAAGCTTGATAGGTATCTTTTACTTTAATCACAATTTTATCTGGGTAACTAACATCTTTAGCTGTAATAATTGCTGTTGCTCCTGTTTGAAAAGCACTTTCAATAAAATCATGCCCATCAAATCTTTCACCTTTTAAAGGAATATACATTCCTCCATTTTCCATTTGTCGACTATCTTGACTAAAAAAGCAAATATCATCTTCTTTATTTCCTGATAATAAAGTTCCATGTGTTGCTTCTAATATTTCATATACTTTCATTTTATTCTCCTATACATCTTGTAAATTTTCAAAGTCTTGTGTTGCTTCTTCACTTAATGATTTATATTGTCCTTGAATATTAAAAACAATATATTTAAGTCCACCATCTTGACTATATCCTTGTGTAAATATATCAGATCCTAAAACTTGTAAATCTGATACAACAATATTTTTAAATAAAACCTGATCATCTTTTCCTTTTAAGTTCATCATTTTAAGTTGTGTCCCTGAAGCATAAACAATTTTATTATTAACTAATGCAATAGCACGATTTTCTACTTTTTTTAGAGTTTGTTTTTTTAATGTCTTTTTATTTATTTTAATAATTTGTGATTGATTTGTTAAATAAATATTATTTTTATCAAGTGTAAAAGTACATTGTTTTTCATAAAGCGTTTCAACATTTTCACCATTAATTGTCATTCTTTTTAAAGCATATTGTTCATCATTTTTTGCTAAATAATAAATATAATCACCATCTATTGTAAGATCATAAGAAGTTTCATCATTTAATTTTTTATTTGTTTGATCTTCTAATGAATAACGATAAAGACTTTCATGATCTTGATCTAATTGATAATAAATCACATGATCTTTAATAATAGGATAGTACACATTTTCAAGAATTTGTGTTGTAGTTTTATGATTTAAATCATAAGCTTGATAATTATAGTTTGTATCACAATAATAAAGAATATCATCTTCAATACTTAAATATCCAACACAATCTTCTATTAATACTTCACTAGTATCTAATTGATCTAAATCACTTACTAAAAGTTGATTATTTACAACATAATAGAGATGTTTACTATCTTTAAGATATTGTCCACCTGCTTGATTATTAGCTGATACATTATAAGTACTTACTTTTCCTTTTAGGGTATAGTTGGTTTGTTGATTTGAAGCTGATTGTAATGGATGATTGACTATATAATTTCCTAGAAAAACAGCTGCTAAACATAAAACACCTGAAATAAACCAAAGTATTGGCTTTTTCCAATATCCTTTATAAGGATCCTCTTCTTCAATAATTTCTTCTGGTGTTTGTTTCATACCACAAGCAGGACAAATCTCTTCATTCTCAGCTAATGGTATATGACAACGAACACAAACCTTCTTTATAGGTTTTAACTGTTTTCCACATTGAGGACAAAACAGCATATCATCTTCGACATATGTTCCACATTGACTACAATACATTTTTATCACTCCTAGTGACCTTATTCTACCACAGTCACAAAACAAAAAGAATGACTAAATTGTCATTCTTGTAAAGGAGCATACATTCCATCATATGTACTTATAAAATAATGTGGGTTATCATTATCATCGTAAGTAATGAAAACTACTTTATCTCCCACAATAAAGAAATCACTGGCATCATCATAAATATGATAGACATCATCATTTATATGTGCTTCTAATAAACCATCATAATCTATCATATAATTGATTTCTTGTTGATTGACTTGATCATTTGCAATCCCAAAACAATGTATATTATCCATTGATTGCAATTTATTTTTAGTATTATTTTGTAAATTAATACGATAAATACCATCATAATCTTGATAATAAAGAAGTCCATTAGAAAAATAACAATTTTCATATTGATCTAGTTTTTTCTTAATTACATTTCCATGATAATCAGTTAAATATGTATCATAGTCGTCATCATAATATAAAATACATTGATTAACATTATCTATATAGAAATACATTACATTTTTTAAAAGCTTTTTATTTGTTACAGTATTCATATTTTGATCAACTACCAAACAATAGAGCTTATCTTCTTTCGTATAAAAAATATTTTGTCCATCCACATAACAACGATCAACACCCTTTAATAAAACCTTCTTTTCTCCATATATATTTAAATAAATAAATTCATCATATTTTCTATAAAAACAACCTCTTTCATCTACATAAAGGTCACCACAGTTTTCATCTTCTAAGACTTCTTTTCTTTCAAAAGATGCACTATATTTAACTAATTCATTTTCTAAAGAAACATATAGCTCATTTCGATAAACAAAAGCACCATTTTCTTCATTTATAAAATTATAATTATAATCACTGCGTGAAGTGTCTTGTTGAAGCTGTATACTTGATAATTCACTATTTCCATGATCATCAAAAGAAATGATATCACCCTTTTCACTACCATCACCACTTATAGCATCTATAATAATTTCAACAATTGGAATAAAAATAAAACATACAGACATAATGACACCTATCATTGACTTAATAAAAGATTTATTTTTTTCTGTATTTAAATTATTCTTTTGAATTGGTATATACTGCTTCACTTTCTTTAAAGAATCTTTATAATCATAAGCATTCTTTTTATAATCATAACTTTCAGAAACCGTATGATAATTATGACTTGCTTCACTATGTACACTAGTATCAGGGGTTATCTTTTTAATGGTCTCCGTATTACGATAAATTGTAGGGCTACCACAATTGGAACAATATTCTTGATAAGGATAAATGAGTTTTGAACATACAGGACATGTTATTTTTCCCACTTGTTTATGTCCACATAAATGACATTCTAAACTATTTCCTATTTCTGCTCCACAATTTCTACATTTCATATTCCCACTCCTTTGTTCAATCATAACATAAAAAAGACCACTTGGGTCTTTTAGGATAATTTTTTATATAAGTGATTACCAATCGTTTGAATAATTTGAACAAAGATAATAAGAATGATACTTGTAATAATAAGATAAGGAATCTTGTAAGCTTGATAACCATATCTAATAGCGATATCTCCAAGTCCTCCTGCTCCTAAAGCACCACCCATTGCACTATATCCAATAATGCTAATCATTGTAAGTGTTATTCCTGATAAAATAGCTGGAATAGCTTCTTTTAAATAAACATGAAATATAATTTGAAAATCACTTGCGCCAAATGATTTAGCTGCTTCAATTAAACCAACATCTACACTTCTTAAGGCACTTTCAATGACTCTAGCAACAAAAGGAATTGCTGAAATTGTAAGAGGAACTAAAGCTGCTGTTGTCCCAATTGCTTTACCAGCAATTAATCTTGTAAGTGGAATCACAATAACCATTAAAATAACAAAAGGAAAGCTTCTAAAGATATTCACTAAAACATCTAAAATTGTATAAATGACTTTATTGTGTTTTAAACCATCTGGTGCGGTAAGTGTTAAAATGATTGCTGGAATAAAACCTAAAATAACTGCAAATAAAGTTGATCCAATGACCATATATAATGTTTCATAAGTTGCTTTTAAAATAACATCACTCATACAATTTCCTCCCATGTAATACCTTCTTGATTTAAATAATTTCCTACAGCTAATAAATCCTTTTCTTCAATATTAATAATAAGACTTCCCATCATTGAACCTCTGAAATTTTCTAATTTTCCTTGGCATATATCAAAATTAATATCTAATGTTCTAGCAAGCTGTGTAATCGTATGTGATTTTGAATTATTGTTTGTAAAGAATAATTTAATGTTTTTACCAGTTTGTGGCAATATTTCTATATCATCACCTACAAATTTTTGTATTTCTTCATTTGGAGCAACAAAAAGTTCCTCTGGTTTACCAACAGAAATCACACGTCCATCTTTTAGAAATGCAACTTTATTACAAATTTGTTTAATGACTTCCATTTGGTGTGTGACAACCACAATTGTAATATTCATCTCTTTATTAATTTTTAATAATAGATTTAAAATATCTCTTGTAATTTGTGGATCCAATGCAGATGTAGCTTCATCACATAAAAGAATTTTAGGATTTAAAACAAGTGCTCTCGCTATTGCAACTCTTTGTTTTTGTCCTCCACTTAATTGACGAGGATAAGCATGGCTTTTATCTTCTAAACCAACAAGTTTTAAAAGCTTTTCGATTCTTTGTTTATTGTCTAAACTATGTGGATCTTGTTTCCAAAATTTTAATGGTAAAGCAACATTATCATAAACATTTAATCTATTTAAAAGATTAAAGTTTTGGAAAATCATTCCCATTTCTTTTTGAATAGAACCTAATTGTTTTTTATTTAAAGAAGATACAGCTTGTCCATCAACAATCACATCTCCCTTTTGAAAATTTTCTAAACCATTGAAACAGCGAAGCAGTGTAGATTTACCTGCCCCACTTTGTCCAATAATTCCAAAAATATCTCCCTGTTCAATTTGAAAAGAAACATCTTTTAAAACTTCTAAAGAACCATAGCTTTTATATAAATTTTGTATTTTAATCATAAACCTCATCCTCTCAACCAAAGAAGCATTTTCCTATATGACAATACCCTTGGGGATTTTTTTCTAAATATTTTTGATGATATTCTTCTGCTTTATAGAAGTTATCTAATGGTTGTATTTCAACAACGACTTTTCCTTGATAATTTTTTTGAATTTCATTTGTTTTATTTTGAATAATTTCTAAATCATTTTCATTTGTATAATAAATCCCTGTACGATAAGAAATACCTTCATCTTCACCTTGCTTATTTAAAGAAGTAGGATCAATTATCTTGTAATAATCATCCAATATTTGACTTAAACTTCTTATACTTTCATCATATTCAACTTTGACTGTTTCAACATGCCCTGTTTTTTCTGCTTTAACATCTTCATATTTAGGATTTTCAGTATGTCCATTGGCATAACCTACTGTAGTTTTTACAATTCCTTCAAATTGATCAAAATATTTTTGAACGCCCCAGAAGCATCCTCCAGCTAAATAAATAACACTCATTTTAAATCTCCTTATTTTGTAGGATCTGTAAAGACAGCTTGAACAGAACCTTTATATTTTTTGATATAACTTTTTACTTTTTTAGATTGTAATGCTTTCTTTAATGCTTTTGTTTTAGCTGTATTTTCATTACCTTCTTTAACAACTAAATAATTGATATATGGTTGTGCTTCTTCATCTGTAAAGCTTTCTGTTAATAAGACGTTTGCACTATCTCCTAAATTATGTTCTAATGCATAGTTTCCATTGATAACAGCAACATCTACATCTGGTAAGTTATTTGGTAAGTTGGCTGCTTCTAATTCTTCAATTTTATAATTATGTGGATTTGATGTAATACTTGATGCTGTATAAAGTGCATCATCGTTTAATTCAATTAAATTATTTTTAGCAAGTAAAGCAAGTGCTCTTGATTCATTTGAACCATCATTTGGTACAGCAATTGTTGCTCCATCTTTTAAATCATCTAATGATTTTAAGTTTTCTGAATATAAAGCCATTGCTTCATAATGAATACCAGCAACTGCTTTTAAATGTAATTTTCTTTCTTTATTTTGTTCTTTTAAATAAGCTAATGTTTGGAAATAGTTAGCATCTAAATCTCCATCTTCTAATGAAGTGTTAGGTGTTACATAATCTGTAAATTCTGTAACTTCTAATGTATACCCTTCTTTTTCTAACTCATCTTTAACAACATCGTTTAAGATTTCAGCATGTGGGATTGCTGTTGCCCCTATTTTGATTGTTTTGTCATCATTTGATGATCCATTAGCACATCCTGCAATTGATAATGCGAATGCTGCTGATAATAATAATTTTAATCCTTTTTTCATTTTTCTTTTCCCCTTTTTCTTTTATTACAATACAACAAACAAAAAACTCGTCCTTTATACAAAGGACGAGTTACCTCGCGTTACCACCTTAATTTAAAATAACCTCACGATTATTTCCTCATCGAGTACCATCATACTCTATCACTTTAACGGGTGAATCCGTCATAGCCTAACCAACTTGGGCTCGGTATGCAACTCCAAGGCCATTTTCATTTATCTTCCATGTTTCTTTTCCACCAACCAAGAACTCTCTATGCATTTTCAATAAATTACTTTCCTTTTCAATGTCTTTTTGTATTGTTGATATCATAGTATACCTCTATGAATTGAATGTCAATAGTTTTTATTCATTTTCATCTTTTTCTACATAATTAACATCAATAACATCATCACTCCCATTACGGTAAGCTTGACCTGATTGATACGCAGCTTTTTTCTCTGCCATCTCTTTTTCAATTCTTTCATTATATTCTTTTAATTGTTTTTCATATAAATATCTTCTAATAAAAGAATAAATCACAAGAATTGCGATAATGATCCATGTAATGGGACTAAATAATAAATTTAAAAGTAAACTTAAAACTAAAATAACAACTGCAATAACTAAAATAATTTGATAAATTGGCATTTTTTTACTCCTATTTAGAAAAATTAAATAACTCTTTCACTTCTACTTTCAAACCATCTGCTAACTTTGAAATAGCTTTTAAAGAAATATTTCTAGTACCTCTTTCAACATCTGAAATATAATTTTTAGATAATCCTGAACGAAATGAAAGTTCTTCTTGAGAGATATGTGCTCTCACTCTTAATTCTTTAATTCGTAAACCAAATAAAATATGAATATCTTTATTCATTTTGCATTTGCATTAATTGTGCTGCTTGTTCACTTAATTTTTTAAAACGATGATGTAACCCTGATTTACTAATTGTAAGCCCTGTTTCATCTTGATAAGCATTGCACAATTCATTCAATGTATAATCTGGATATTTTTTACGAATCAAAGCGACAGTTCTCGTTTTTTCATCAAGCATATCAAGTCCCATAAACATCTCAATAATGCTGATATCTTCTAATTGTTTATTAGAAGAAGCCATTGATTTGACCTCATTAGCAATATCACAGTTATTCCACCTATTTACAGTATTTGACATACTACGGTCAATACGAGTACTTTCAAAGTTCATTACCGATTGGCTTGCTCCAATGGCTCTTAAAAAGTCTCCTATTTTCTCTGCCGATTTTAAATATATAATATATTTGTTTCTTCTTTTTGTCATTTTGGCATTTAAATGAAAATAATTCATTAGTTCTTGAATAAATAATGCATATTCTTCTTCATCAACAGATAACTCTAAATGATAATTAGAGGTTTCTGGGTTATTCACAGATCCTCCAGATAAAAAGATACCTGCTAAAAATGCTCTTTTACAACATTCTTTTTGAATTATTTTTTTATTAGGAAGTGTATGAAAACCTAATCCATTCATTAAACCTAAATCATCTAAAATTTCTCTTGCTTTTGAAACTTTAAGGATATAGACATTATTTTTTTGTAATTTCATTTTTCTTGAAACGAGAAACTCTATATGAGGATGATACACTTCTTTTAACATTTTATGAACTTTAGACGCTATTTTCGCATTTTCTGTTCTTATTGTAAGCAATAAACCTTGATTTGATAAAGAAAGTGTTCCATTAACCTTGATAATTGCTGATAAAATAGCCTTTTGACAACAAATATCAAAATCATTAAAAACAACTTCTTCTTTAACTTGTCTAGCAAATGATGCTTTCATTAATGAACAGCATCCCTATGTAGACGATGAACATGATATTTTTGACTATAGTGATCAGCAAAATAATTTGTTAAGCTCACTGAACGATGTTGTCCTCCAGTACATCCAATACCAATGACAACATGTGTTTTCCCTTCTTTATCATATTCTTCTAATAAGTAATCAAGTAAGTCTGTCATTTTTTGAATAAAGACTTGGGTTTCAGGTTTATCTATTACATAATCATAAACTTCTTTATCGTTTCCAGTTAAATTTCTAAGTTCATCTATATAGAAAGGATTTGGTAAAAAACGCACATCAAAAAGTAAATCTGCATCTTTAGGAATTCCATGTTTATATCCAAAGGATACAAAACTAATTCTAAATGGATCTATAGATTGGTGATTGAATTGGTTTTCTAATAACTGTTGGAACTTATTTCCTTTTAGATTTGTTGTATCAATAACCACATTTGCTTCTTTAGAAATAGGTCTTGCTAATTTTCTTTCATATTCAATAGCTTCAACTAATGTAGAAGCTTTATTAGAAATCAAGATAGGATGTGTTCTTCTTGTTTCTTTATATCTTTTTAAAATAATATTATCATCACAATCTAAGAAAACAACTGATACATTTAACCAATCTACATTGTTTAAAAAACGAATAGCTTTTGGTGCATCAGCTAAACTTACTGCCATGGCTATTCTTTGATAATTCGTATTATCTTTTAAAAATTCTGAAAAAGCCCCTAATAAGGCAATAGGATAATTATCAATACAACAATAAGCCATATTTTCAAAAGCAGCCATTGCAGTTGTTTTTCCTGCACCTGACATTCCTGTAACAATAACAATTTCAATTTTGTCCATAATACCTCCCCTTTCTATTTTCGTATCTATTCTATCAAAATTCATCTCTAAATAAAAGCCAGATGTGACCATCTGAGCTTTTATTTTAATGAAGCAATGTATTGTCCAGCAATAGCACCATCATTTGTAGCAGTAACAACTTGTCTTAATTGCTTATTTCTTACATCTCCTGCAACAAAAACTCCTTTAACTGCTGTTTCCATATTTTCATTAGCGTCAATATACCCCTCTGTATTAACAATTCCTAATGACTTTGCACATTGTGTCATTGGATCTAGCCCAATAAATGGGAAAATACCATTGACCATTAATTCTTCTTTTTCACCTGTTTCACTATTTTCTAAAACAAGACCTTTTACTTTATTATTTTCTTCTAAAATTACAGCTGGTTTTCTTTTAAAATGAACTTCAATGTTTTCATTTTTTGATAGACGATCTTGAATAATTTTATCTGCTCTAAAAACATCTCGTCTTACAATTAAATGTACTTTTTTACATAATGTTGCAAGATACATAGCTTCTTCAAGTGCTGAATTTCCACCACCAATCACAGCAACTTCTTGATTTTTAAAGAATGGACCATCACAGACAGCACAATAAGAAATTCCACGTCCAACAAGTTCGTTTTCTTTTTCAAGATTCATTTGTCTTTCTTTTGTTCCTGTCGCAATTAAAACATATTTTGCTTGATATGTTTGTTTAGTAGTCACAACTTCTTTGTAATCACCATGATCTTTAATATCTAAAACTTCACCATATTCCATTTTAGCTCCAAAGCTCAAGGCACTTTCATACATTGTAAAAGCAATTTCTGGACCTGGAGTTGGTTTAAGTCCAGGATAGTTTTCAATTTGTGCAGTAACATTTAATTTACCACCTGGGGCTGCCATATCAAATATTAAAACATCTAATCCAGCACGACTAGCATATAAGCAAGCACTTAGACCCGCTGGTCCAGCTCCAATAATTATTAAATCTAACATTCTTCATTCTCCTTTATATAATCTATAAATTCTTGATAATCATTAATTAATAAATCTGGATGTTCTTTTTCTATAAGAGCATATCCTTTAGGTGACCATTTCACTCCTACTGTTTTAATTCCAGCATTTTTCCCCGCTTGAATATCAGTTACATTATCACCAACATAATAACCTTCTTGGCAATTTAATTTTTTTAAAGCACACAATATACCTTCAGGATCTGGTTTAGAGTGTTTAACATCATTTTCTCCAATAATGACATCAAAATATTGTGTAATATTAAATAAATCTAATCCTAAAATAGCTGCTTCTTTATATTTCGTTGTTACTACAGCCAAAGGGAATCCTTGTGCTTTTAAATATTTTAACATTTCTTCAACATATGGATAAATTGTGACATAATCTTCATGATGTGCATGATTATATTCTCGATAGTATTGAATTAATTCATCCACTTGATTTTCTTCTACATAACGACTAAAGGTGTTCTTTAAAGAAGGTCCTAAAAATGAAAGGAGTTCTTCTTCACTTAAAGTATAACCTGGTTTATATTTTTTAAATGTGTGTATAAATGATTTTTTTATTAATAAATCAGTATTTAAGAGTGTTCCATCTAAATCAAAAATTATTGCTTTTTTCATACTTTTCTCCTTAATGTTAATTATTATATCTATTTTACAAAAAAAAGATAGTCTTATGCACTATCTTTTCTTTAATACATCTTGTCCTTTAAAATGACAATAAATAAATCCTATTAAACCAACAACAACAAATACAATAGAAACAAGTTGAGCAGTTTTTAAACCAAAAACATATAAACTATCTGTTCTAAATGCTTCTATGAAAAAACGAATAAATCCATACCAAATAAAATAAGTAAAAAACTGAATTCCTTGTTTTTGTTGGTACTTTCTAATAACAAAGAAAATAATCAAAAAACCAATCACACATCCTATTGATTCATATAAAAATGTAGGTTGATAATATTGACCATGAATATACATTTTATCAATAATAAACTGTGGTAGATGTAATGACTTTAAAAAACTTAAATCAACTGCACTTCCATAAGCTTCTTGATTAAAGAAATTTCCCCATCTTCCACATGCTTGGGCAATAAGGACACCTGGCATAATGGCATCTCCTGCAACAAGAAATGAAATATTTCTTTTTTTAAAAAAGAAATAACTATAAATAAGTCCTGTGATAAGTCCTCCTTGAATAGCAAGTCCTCCATGATTGATCATGATGATTTCTGTTGGATTATTAGCATATAATTCATTCCACATAAAGATGACATACCAAATTCTAGCACCTATGATTCCTACAAATAATAAACCAAAAACATAATCAGAAAGTACTTCTTTTGAATATCCTAATCTTTTAAAGTGATATTGTCCTAAATAATAAGCAATTGCTGCTCCTGTTAATATACAAATTGCATACCATTGTATAGAAAGTGGTCCAATTTCTATAAAGGTATTAAAGCTTGGAAAGAATCTCATTGTTCTTGTTTATTATGATCAATATTTTTAAGAATACGTTCAACAAATTCTTTACTTGAATCAATACCTACGTCACGTAAACGCATATTCATAACAGCAGCTTCAATAATAACAGACATACTACGACCACTTGATACAGGAACAACTATTTTTGGAATTTTAATTCCTAAAACATCTTCTGAAATATCATTTTCTTCAACCCCTACACGTGTATATTCACGTGATGGTACCCAACGTTCTAATTGAATCACTAAATCTACATCATTTCTATCTAAAATAGCAGAAATACCAAACATTTTAGAAACATCAATGACCCCAATTCCTCTAATTTCTAATAAGTTAGCAAGAACAGCAGGTGCTTTACCAACAATTTTTTGTCCTACACGATAAAGTTCTACAGCATCATCAGCTACTAATAAATGTCCTCTTTTAACTAATTCTAAGGCAATTTCTGATTTACCAATTCCACTATCACCTTTAATAATGACACCTTTACCATGAATATTTAGAAAAACTCCATGCATTAATGTTTCTCTTGCAAGTTTTTCTTCTAGGGTATTCATAAGTTCACTTGATACAACACCCGTAATCATTTCTGTTTGAAAAATTGGAAAATTTCTTTCATCAGCAATATTTTTTAATACTTCAGGACAAGCGTGTCCTTTACAAATCACAATACAAGGTACTTCTTCATTAATTAAACATGGAAAGATTTCTTTTTGTCTTTCTTCTGTCATTTCAGCAATAAAAGCCATTTCTTTATCGCCAAAAACAATAATTCTTCTAAAGTCACTATGTTTAAAGAATCCTGCTAATTCAAAACCTGGTCGATTAATTTCACCAGTTAAAATAACCCTTTTTAAAGATTCTTCATTTCCTGTAACTTGTTGATAATTTTTATTATTCCCTAATAATTTTTCTACTGTAATTGATTTCATCTTTTTTCTCCTTAAAGCATTGATTTTAAGAACTGACCTGTATAACTTTTTTCACATTTAGCTACTTTTTCTGGAGTTCCCGTCACAACAATTGTTCCTCCTCCAGCACCACCTTCAGGTCCTAAATCAATAATATGATCTGCAACTTTGATAACATCTAAATTATGTTCAATAACAATAATTGTATCTCCTTGATCAACAATACGTTGTAAAACATCAATAAGTCTTGCAACATCGTGACTGTGTAATCCTGTTGTCGGTTCATCAAGAATATAAACTGTTTTCCCTGTTGATTTCTTTTGTAACTCACTTGCAAGTTTTACTCTTTGTGCTTCTCCACCAGAAAGTGTTGTTGCACTTTGTCCTAATTTAATATAACCAAGACCAACATCATAAAGTGTTTGAATTTTATTTCTAATTTTTGGTAAATTATCAAAGAAATCTAACGCTTCTTCTACTGTCATTTCTAAAACATCATAAATGTTTTTATCTTTATAAGTCACTTGTAAAGTTTCTTCATTGTATCTTTTACCTTCACATTGTTCACAAGGAACATAGACATCTGGTAAAAAGTGCATTGAAATTTTCTTTAGCCCATCACCTTGACATGCTTCACAACGACCACCTTTAACGTTAAATGAGAATCTTCCTTTATCATATCCTCTCATTTTAGCTTCATTTGTTTGTGCAAATAAATCACGGATATCATCAAAGACACCTGTATAAGTTACTGGATTTGAACGTGGTGTTCTTCCAATTGGATCTTGTGAAACTTCAATGACTTTATCAATATTTTCAATTCCCAAGATTTCTTTATGTAAACCTGGTCTCTCTTTTGATTGATAAACATATCTCATTAATGATTTTCCTAAAATATCATTCACTAATGTTGATTTACCACTTCCTGATACTCCTGTAACAACATTGAACTTACCAAGAGGAAATTTAACATTAATATTTTTTAAGTTATGTTCCTTAGCTCCTTTAACTTCAATAAATAAGCCATTTCCTTTACGTCGTTTTTTAGGAACTTCAATTTTTCTTTTTCCTGATAAATATTGTCCTGTAATAGAATCCTTACAGTTCATAACTTCTTCTGGTGTTCCTGCACAAATAACTTGTCCACCATGAACACCAGCCCCTGGACCAATATCAACAATAAAGTCTGAAGCTCTCATCGTATCTTCATCATGTTCAACAACTAAAACACTATTTCCTAAATCTCTAATATCTTGTAAAGATTTAATAAGCTTTTCGTTATCTCTTTGATGTAAACCAATAGAAGGTTCATCTAAGACATATAAAACTCCCGTAAGACGTGTTCCAATTTGTGTTGCTAAACGAATACGTTGCGCTTCTCCACCTGATAATCCTCCTGCACGTCTAGCAAGTGTTAAATAACCAAGACCAACATTATTTAAGAATGTAAGACGATCATTGATTTCTTTAACAACTAATCGAGCAATATTCATTTCATAGTCTGTTAATTTTATATTTTGAATAAAATGTAAAGCATCTTCAATTGATTGTTCTGTAAATTCAGCAATATTTAAACCACCGACTCTTACAGAAAGAACTTGATCATTAAGTCTTCTTCCCTTACATGTAGGACAAGTATGTTCTGACATAAAGGATGCATACCATTCTTTTGACCATTTTGAAGTTGTTTCTTCATATCTTCTTGCAATTAATGTTCTCACACCTTCAATAAATTTTGTTGTACGTGAGACATTTCCACTATCTGATATAATTTCATAACTAATAGGTTCTCTCGAACCATCAAGAATATAACTTAATTCTTGTTTTGTAAAATCTTTTAATGGTTTATCTAAATCTATTTTATATTTCTTACAAAGAACTAAAAATCTTTGCCATTCAATACGATTTGTTCCTACTGCTGTTTTAAAATAACGAAGTCCACCTTCATTAATTGATTTATTCCAATCTGGAATCAATAAATCATCATCCACCTCATTTTTAATTCCTAATCCTCGACAATCGGGACAAGCACCTAAAGGATTATTAAATGAAAATAAACGTGGTTCCAACTTTGGAACAGAAAAACCACAAATTGGACAAGCAAGATGTTCACTAAAAAGCTCTTCTGTTTTTGTTGTTAGATTTTGAACAATAACTTCCCCACCTGTAAGCTTTAAACCAACTTCTAAAGAATCTACTAAACGGCTACGATAACCTTCTTTTTTGATAATACGGTCAATGACAACATCAATATCATGTTTCTTATTTTTATCTAATTCTATTTCTTCATCTAACATGTAATTTTGACCATCAACAACCACACGTAAATAACCATCTTTTAATAAATCTGCAAAATAGTCCTTAAAAGTTCCTTTTTTTCTTTTAACAACTCTAGCAACAACCATTAAACGATCACCATCAGCGTATTGATCAATCGTATCAGCCATTTGTTTAATTGTTTGACTTTCAATAACAACATCATGTTTAGGACAATATGCTTTCCCTACACGTGCATATAACAATCTTAAATAATCATAAATTTCTGTGACTGTTCCTACAGTTGAACGAGGATTGTTAGATGTTGTTTTTTGATCAATAGCGATAGCAGGAGATAATCCTTCAATCGCATCAACATCTGGTTTTTCCATATTTCCTAAAAATTGTCTAGCATAAGCACTTAGTGATTCTACATATCTTCTTTGTCCTTCTGCATAAATCGTATCAAAGGCTAAAGATGTTTTTCCTGAACCAGAAAGTCCTGTCATAATAACTAATTTATTTTTAGGAATATCAATATTAATGTTTTTTAAATTATTTTCTCTTGCACCTCGAATAATTAATTTATCTTCCATCTTTTCTTCCTTTCAATAATTGAATAATACTTTTCTTGTCATGTCCTCTCATTTGTAAATCATAAGCCCAATCAAGTAATTCTTTAAAATTTTGATGAGGTTTAAATCCCAATTCTATTAAAAGTTTACCATCTACCAGTGGTTTCAAGGCATGACTTCCACATTTTGAAACTTTTTCTTCAACATAACTATCTAATGTTGATATTGTTTCTGGACGATTAGCAAGGCGTCCTAATTTATCACATTTTGACATATACACTAAATCACTTAAAGGAAAGATTCCCTCTATTCCTTTTAATAATTTATAATAACTATAATCTTTACTATGATTTCTTACCATATTCATTAAATGCATATGATTATAAATCATAGTACGTATATATTGTTTCATTTTTTTATTCGTAAAAAAATGTCCAAAATATTGATTAAAAACTTCTACGCCACTTTCATTATGTCCTGGAGCTTTTCCTTCAGGAGTTGTGACTAATGGTTTCCCTATATCATGAAGTAACGCACTCCACATAAAAGCTAATGGCCAACTTGTTTTATTTTTACATAATGCAGCTAAATCAACTACTAATAAAGTATGATTCATCACATTCCCTTCAGGATGAAAATCTAATCTTTGTGGACATGTTACTAATGTTTCTAAAGGTTGTATAATGGCATTGATTTCTAATAAAAACTTTAAACCTAATGAAGGATGTAAAGACATCAATAATTTATTATATTCTTGTTGAATTCTTTCTAAAGACAAATATTGTAAAGCTCCTTCGTTGACCATCTTTTGACATACTTCTTTTGTCTTTAAATCAACTTGAAATTCAAAACGCGCAATAAATTGAGCAAGCCTTAACACTCTTAAAGGATCCTCATAAAAAGTTTTCTCATCAACCATTTTTAAACATTTATTTTTAATATCTTCTTGTCCATGATAAACATCTATAAGTATCTCATTTTGATAGTCATACATCATCGCATTAATTGTAAAATCTCTTCTACGACATGCTGTTTTTAAGTCTAAATCTTTATGCACCTCTACATCAAATTCTCGATGCGTTTGTCCTTTTTTTCTTTCAATACGAGGAAGAGCAAAATCAAAATTTGGTAAACTGTCTAATTTTAAAATACCAAAACTTTTACCTACTTCATTTACATTTCCATATTGAGATAAAATAGCTATGATTTCACCCATTTCTAAATCATAGATTTCTACATCTACATCATGATAATCTACCTTTTGATACATTACCATATCTCTAACAATACCACCTACAAGATAAACACGTCCCTTTTCAGATAAAGAATCTAAAACACTTTTTTCTAAATGATCAAACTCAAACTTCACCTTGCAACTCCAACATCATATCTCTAAGTTCCATTGCTCTTTCAAAATCAAGTGCTTTTGCAGCTTCTTTCATTTGTTTTTCAAGTTCTTTAATAAGTGTTTCTTTATCTTTCTTCTTCGCTTTCTTACCTTTTTTAACAAGAGAAATCGCTTCATCCACATTTTCTTGTCCATGAATAGCTTCTCTAATTTCCTTTTTGATTGTTTGAGGAATAATTCCATGTTCCTTATTATACTTTTCTTGTATTTCACGACGTCTTGCTGTTTCATCAATGGCTTTTTGCATAGAATCTGTTATTTTATCACCATACATAATAACTTTACCATGACTATTTCTAGCAGCACGTCCAATCGTTTGAATCAATGATCTTTCTGATCTTAAGAAGCCTTCCTTATCAGCATCTAAAATACAAACAAGAGACACTTCTGGCAAATCTAATCCTTCTCTTAGCAAGTTGATACCTACTAAAACATCATATTTTCCAAGACGTAAATCTCTTAAAATTTCTGTTCTCTCTAATGTTTTAGTATCACTATGCAAATAAGCAACTTTTAAACCAAGCTCTACTAAATACGCACTTAAATCTTCTGCCATTCTTTTGGTAAGTGTTGTAATTAAAACACGTTCATTTTTTTCAATACGTTGATGAATTTCATCAATAATATCATCTACTTGACCATCAATAGGTCTAACTTCTATGATTGGATCTAATAGACCTGTTGGTCTAATAATTTGTTCAACAACTTGATGATGAACTTTATCTAATTCATAATCTCCTGGTGTTGCAGAAACAAAGATAGCTTGATGAATTAAGTCTTCAAATTCTTCAAAAACAAGTGGTCTATTATCTAAAGCACTTGGAAGTCTAAAACCATATTCTACCAATGTTTCTTTACGAGAACGATCTCCATTATACATTCCTCTAATTTGTGGAAGCATAACATGACTTTCATCTACTACAAGTAAAAAATCTTTAGGAAAATAATCAATTAAAGTATATGGTCTTTGTCCTGCTTTTCGTCCATCGATATGTCGTGAATAATTTTCTATTCCTGGACACATACCCACTTCTCTTAACATTTCTACATCATGTCTTGTTCTTTGATCAAGACGTTCATACTCTAATAGTTTTGTTTCATCTTTAAAATACTGTAATCGTTCTTCTAGTTCTTTAGAAATCGTATCACAAGCTTTTAACATTTGTTCCTTTTTCGTTACATATCCATAAGCAGGATAAATGGTATACGTATTATAAGAACCTAAAATATGCCCTGTAAGAGGATCTACTTCACAAATACGTTCTACAGTATCCCCAAATAATTCAATTCTAATTAAATAACTTTCACTATGTCCTGGAACAATTTCAATAACATCACCACGAACTCTAAAAGTTCCTTTAGTTTGTTCAATATCATTTCTTTGATATTGTCGATCAACTAAAAATGTCAATAATTCTCTTCTATCAATATCCTGATCAACACGTAATGAAAAAATCATTTCTTTATATTGTTCAGGATTTCCAAGTCCATAAATAGAAGCTACAGACGCTACAACAATAACATCCTCTCTTTCAATAAGTGAATTCATTGCTGCTGAACGTAACATTTCAATTTCATAATTTGTTTTTGCGTTTTTATCAATATATAAATCTCTACCTGGAATATAAGCTTCTGGTTGATAAAAATCAAAGTTTGAAATAAAATATTCCACTCTATTTTCAGGAAAAAACTCTTTTAATTCTGAATATAACTGACCAGCTAATGTTTTATTATGTGCTAAAACCAAAGTTGGCTTGTTATATTCCTTAATCACATTAGCTACTGTAAATGTTTTTCCAGTACCAGTTCCCCCAAGTAAGACTTGTTCCTTTTTACCTGCTTTTAAACCTTCTACAAGTTCTTGAATAGCTTGAACTTGATCTCCCATTGGTTGAAAAGGAGAAACGAGTTTAAATTGAGACATAGTTTCACCACCTTATTTTATGATTTCCATTAAACGATCATATTGTTTATCATTTTCATGATTGTTTATATAAATCATCATTCTTGCTACTAACATTTGTTTATCACTTTGACTATATTCTCCATCAACATTTAAACCATTATCCATTTCAAATTGTTGTAAGGCAGCTTGTGTCCCTACAGAGAAATAACCATCTTCACGATCTACATGATATCCTAAAATATTAAGCATTTTTTGCATTGATTTAGTACATGTACTTACACTATCAACTTTTAATGTTTCTTTAACATCTTTAGTAGTAATGCCTGATAATGAAACATTATCTACTTCTATATCAGGTGTTAATCCTTTTCCATTAATACATGTACCATTTGGAATCATCCACTTAGCATACGTATATTTTAAAACAGAACCATCGGAAAGTGTCTTTTGAGTTTGAGCACTTCCTTTTCCATAAGTTGTTTTACCAATAAGTTGATATCCTTTTTCACTTTGTAAAGCTCCTGCTGTTAATTCAGAAGCACTTGCTGTATTTTCATTAACAAGAATATAACCATTTTCAAATTCATATTTTTTATCAGATTCAGCATAATATTTCTTAGCTGCACTATTTTTTTCTTTCATTTGAAAAATAACTTCATCAGAAGTAAAGAATAGATCTAAAATATCTGTAGCAGCTGTTAAATATCCTCCACCATTATCTCTTAAATCTATAACCAATGTTTGAATATTTTTCTTTTTAAACATTTCTAAGGCTGTTTCTACTTGTTTGGCAGTATCAGTTCCAAAAGTTGATAATTCTATATATCCAAAAGAAACATTACCTTGTTTTCTTATTTCATAAAAAGCAGAAGTATCTAATGCTCCTCTTGTAACCTTTACATCACTTGTCTTTTTATTGCTTAACACTGTTAATGTCACTTCTGTGCCATCTTCACCACGGACATATTCTCTTACTTGATCCGTATCTGCTTGAGATAAGTCTTTACCATCAGCTTTAGTAATAATATCTCCAACTTTTAACCCCGCTTTACTTGCAGGAGAATCACTATATATTTTAGTAATCATGGCTCCTTGTTCTACCATTGAATACCCCACACCAATTCCTTGATAATTACCAGCAACAGTCTGATTAAATTCTACAGCTTCTTTACTTGTTAAATAACTTGAATGAGGATCATTCAAACCAGCAACCATTCCTTCAATCGCTGATGTATTTAAATTAATATCTTGATCGTTGGTATTCACCCAATATTTATTTAAAGTATCATATACTTCATTAATAATATTATTATTTGAATCTTTAACAACAACATTCTTCTTTGAAACATAACCTGCAAAATATCCAATTGCTAAACAAACAATAATTAAAATAACAATTAAAACTTCTTTTATTGGTCTACGTTTCTTTTCCTTTTTTATTTCCTTTTTTGGTGGTCTAATAAAATCATCCATCACATTCACCTCACCATAACATATTATCATATTTTATTTTAATATACTTAGATATTATTTATCAAAATAATTTATCGGTTTCTTTTTTAGACACATTATATCGTTTTTTTTATTATAAGTCACGCTTTTTGCAACTGTCATTCATTATTTTGCAGTATTTTTTTAGTGATTTTTTTCATATAAGATTGAAAAGGTTTTACCTTTTCTTGATGATTTCCAACATATTCTTTAAAACATTCTGCAAAATATTCTTTCTTTGTTTTTGTATCAAACAATTCTTTATTCTTTTTATAAAGTTTTATAAATTGTTTAGATGAACTAAAATGATATTTTTCATCAAAATAGTGTCCTAACTCATGAATAATCACACCTTCACTTGTTATATTATCAAGATTAGGATGAACAAGGCGAATAGTACAAGGAGGAATCATTTCTCCTGAAATAATAAGATTGTCTTTTTTAATACTATAATTGTATAATTCAATCTTTCCTCCATCTTTAAAAAATCTTTTCAAATATTGTGAGTTATAGGGATACTGATATCCACCTTGTAATTCTTCCTTAATATAGCTATCACCAAATTCATTTATTTCTAACCAACTATCTTTAAATTCTTTTTCTACATATACATGTTTTTGAATTTCTACCATTGATGTTTTAGGAGAACAGCCAACTATAATAAATAATAATAAACATAAAAATCTTTTCATTTTTTTACCTCTTTTTTATTAAAACATAAATAAAAAAGGTATTTCTACCTTTTTATAACAATTGATAAATCATAATCATTAGAGGCATGGTAATAATACTAAAAATAACTCCCATTACATTCATAATACTTGCATAACCTGGATGTTTATTATAAAGCTGAGCAAACTGAGTAATTGTTGCAGCTGGTGGTGCAGAAGCAGCTAAAATTGTAATTAACAAAATTTTATTAGCATCTGCAGTTAAATATGAAATACCTGTAAATTTAAAAATAATAATCATAATAAGTGGAAAAACAACAAGTCTTAAAAATGAAATTAAATACGTTCTTTTTTCTACAAAAATACTCTTTAAATCCATTTCTCCAATAAGCATACCAATTACAATCATGGCTAATGGTCCCATCATACTTCCAACTTTAGAAAATGTATCAACAATTAGTGTTGGTAATTGTAAATGGAACATAAATAAACAAATTCCAATAACGATTGCTATAATATTGATATTTAATAAAATCTTTTTTAAATCAAATGACGGCTCATTACAAACTAAGCTTTTAGCGTGTGTCCATAATAAAATGGTTTGAATAACCATATATCCACTTGAATAAATAACCCATTCATTACCTAAAATAGCGCCTACTAAAGGAATAATTAAATTACCAGAATTAGAATAAATAATAGTTGCTTTTTCGATTGGTGTAAAACCAAAGATTTTTCCTAAAAGATTAGCAAGAGGAATAAAAATAATATGTACTAAAATAGCACCTAAAAAAGAAATTCCCAATCCGATTAATTTATCGGGTGTAAAATCAATCATAAAAGAGTTAATAATTGCACAAGGACATGCAACGTATAAAAGTAAAATAGATAATACTTTGCTATTTTCAGCTGTTAAAACTCGGACTCTTACAAGTAAAAAGCCAAAAAAGATCATAATAAATAATTGACATATTTGTTGAATTAATAAGATACTTAATTCCATTGGATTCACCTCAAGGGATAGTTTATACTATTTATTTTAAATATGTAAAAGCTTTCATTATATGAAAATAAAAAAAGACATTGAATAAACAATGTCATAAAAAGCAAAAAAAAAGAACTGGCAACGAGCTATTTTCGCACAACGTACTATCTTCGCCGCGATGATGCTTAACTTCTGTGTTCGGTATGGGTACAGGTGTGTCCATCATGCTATCATTACCAGATCTTCTCTTTCAAGTATCCTTCAGGACACTCAAAACCAGATAGTAGTTCTTTCTATTCAAGCTCGCTTGCCTTTTCGGTCAAGCCCTCGACCTATTAGTATCAGTCCGCTTAACATGTCACCATGCTTACACTCCTGACCTATCTACCTTATCGTCTTTAAGGGGTCTTACTTGCTTGCGCAATGGGAAATCTCATCTTGAAGTGGGTTTCACACTTAGATGCCTTCAGCGTTTATCCCTTCCGCATTTAGCTACCCAGCTATGCCACTGGCGTGACAACTGGTCCACCATTGATGCGTCCATCCCGGTCCTCTCGTACTGAGGACAGCTCTTCTCAAATTTCCTGCGCCCACGACAGATAGGGACCGAACTGTCTCACGACGTTCTGAACCCAGC
>OLOD01000345.1_pt1 | contig 37213 bp, 40 predicted proteins | sample 1671921 | NCBI WGS metagenome assembly OLOD01 (sample SAMEA3136626, study PRJEB25190) | human gut metagenome | biome: human gut; feature: human-associated habitat; material: faeces | place: Austria | collected 2013
AGAAACGATTGAAGGGTAATGGAAACGAAGTCGCCAAGAATTTATTGGAAGACGATAACCAAGTAGTAAGAATTCTTACATTCAAATAAAAGCATATGGAGAATAAAATAGGTTATATAAACGCAGATGTCGTAAAAAACAATTTGATTGACCTTAAAAATATAGTATTTGAAGTCACTGAAAAATGTAATTTACGATGTAAATATTGTGGGTTGTCAGAACGACTATATGAGAAACACTCTGTAAGAGATCAACGAGATTTAACCTTTAAAAAAGTAAAGCTATTAATTGATCATCTTGCAAACTTATGGGAAGAAAACTACATCTCCGATACGAATCGATTTCTTATTATTAGTTTCTATGGTGGTGAACCTCTGATAAATATGCCTTTAATCAAAGAAATCATTAACTATATTGAAAATAAAAACATTAAAGGTAAAGAGATCCACTATGCAATGACGACAAATGCCATGTTGTTAGATCAGTATATGGATTATTTAGTAGAAAAGAAGTTCAATCTTGCTATTAGTTTAGATGGCGATGAAACTTCCCAAAGTTACAGAGTAGATCATGCTGGTTTTAATTCATATTCTCGTGTTATTCGAAATGTTAAGTTATTACAACAACGTTATCCAGAGTATTTTTCTAAAGAAGAAGTTGTTTTTGTATCTGTTCTACACAACCGAAACGATGTTGAACCACTTCTTAAATTCTTTAAATCAAACTTTGACAAAACACCAATAATTCTTCCTCTAAGCACAACGGCAATAAGCGAAGAGAAAAAAGAAGAATTTAAAAGTATGTATCAAAATAAATTCCAAAGTCTCATAAAATCATCTAACTGTGAATCTATTGAAGAAAAATATTTTTTAGAAATGCCTAGAGGGTTACAATTATCTCACTATATTTATGGTTCTAGTGGTAATATATTTTATAATTATAATCAATTATTAATGCAAAAATATGGAGAAAATATTATTTCCACTGGAACTTGTACTCCATTTTCTAAGAAATTATTTCTAGCTGTAGATGGGAAAATATTACCCTGTGAAAGAATAGATCATGATTTCGAATTAGGCTATGTCCATGAAGATTCTGTGGAATTAGACTATAAATATGTAGCAGATAAGCATAATTACTTTTTGTCGAAAATGTCAAAACAATGTTGTAGTTGTGCAATAAGATCATATTGCTACCAATGTATGTATCATGTTGATGATATAAGAAACGAATCTATACATTGCCCTAGTTTCTATACTCCGGAATTGGCAGAGCAAGAAAGGGAGCAAAACTTCTCTTATCTTAAGAAACATCCTCATTATTATAAAAGGATATTAAATGACATAAGCTTCTCATTATAAATGACATGAAAAAAAATTGGTTTACATTAAAAGCAGATACCTTTTTATGGTTAAAATCAGATAAAGGGTTAGTATATAACGCACAGAATAGAAAAAAATTTATCTTTCCTTTATCTAATGGCATAGAAAATATTTGCCATAAACTATTAGACATTGAAAACTTATATACGATTGAGTTAACAGATAAAGAACTTAATGATAAAGATATCGACAAATGGATACATTCAATAATAGATATTGAAGCGGGATATATCTCTTCAAACATTTGTTTCGAAGAAAGACCAATATCGTTGATGCCTATATTAAAAGTTCAAGATAACAAATCATATTATGAAGAACAACAAAAACTAGGATTTAAAGGAAAAATCCTTCAGAATCTTCATGAACTTACATTTTACATTAATGGAAATAAAAATGGGAATAATGAATTTTATAAACAAACTATTTATCCCATCAAAGGAAATCAATATTTAAACAGCTCAAAGATCATATCATTCATCAAGAACAGTAGAAATCCCTATTTGTCAAATATAAATTTAGTCGGGGATATATTCTCATACAATGATTTTGAATCATTAATAAATGACATTTCCAATTTATCTATCTCGATCACAGTATATCTATTGGTTGACGATTTCATTAATAACTTTCAATCTTTAAAAGAAATAAAATGGCCATCTAACGTACAACTCAACTTATTAGTTGATAAATATTTTGATATTACATACTTAAAAAGTATATGTATTCCCTATATCATCACAATACTCATATTTTCAGAAAAAGACATAACAAAATATTCAAGTCTAAGTTTGCTTGAATCAACACAAAAGGTCCGTCATATTCCTATATATAACAACAATAATCTATCATTTTTCAAATCATATGTTTATTTGTTTAAGGAAGACATAGAAAACCTAAGTCTATCGAAAAATGATATTTTTATACGACAAGCGTTGAATATCAACGATTTTGGGAAATTAACTATATTTTTTGATGGAAAGGTTTATGCAAATGTAAATCTAGAATCATTAGGGGATATTGATAATTCTCCGTACTCTATTGTTTACCATGAATTTACAAAAGGAAATTCATGGTTTAGAGTTAGGACACAAAAACCCTGTAACAATTGTATTTATCAGTGGTTATGTCCCTCTCCTTCTAATTATGAGATTATTATTAATCAAGCAAATCTTTGTTTTTTCAATGATAATCACGAAATAGAATAAATGTATTGTAATTTTTTAGTTAGACGTACTAACTTTCGGATAATTAAATCATAAAGGACAATTCTCTATTATGTTGCTTTTTATGATCTGTAAATTTCCAATAAAAATAAATACATTTGGAACAACTTAAATGATAACATCATGATGAACTACAAACTGTTGACAATCCCGCTGATGTTGCTATGTGCTGCCTGCGGCAAAGAGAAGAAAGCGAGTGAACTGAATGAGACTTCCGTAGAGACAGTGCTCCCTTCTGAAACCAATGAAGTAACCGCTATTCCTTTGGTAAGATCAGAATTTCACCACGAACTGATCAGTAACGGAAAGATAGAAGCCCGCAATCAGGCGAAACTATATTTTGAATCGGCTGGCGCCATCGCCCGTATCTATGTCAAAAACGGAGAATCGGTGCGAAAAGGACAGAAACTGGCCGAACTGGAACCGTTTCGGTTAAAGAACCAGCTGGCCATCGCCACCGATGCCCTCGAGAAAGCCAAACTGGAGTTGCAAGATGTATTGATCGGACAAGGATATATGTTGGCAGACTCGACACAAGTTCCCGCCAACATCCTGAAGCTGGCCAAGGTACAAAGTGGCTATGAACAAGCCTTGGCCTCGTATGAGCTGGCCGAATACGAATGGAAACGGTCGGTGCTGACCGCTCCTTTCGACGGGATCGTTGCCAACCTGACGGCCAAAGCCTATAACCAGGCTTCCACGTCCGAAGCCTTCTGTACCATTATCGACAACAGCCAGCTGGAAGCCTCGTTCTCTATCCTGGAAAATGAACTGCCACTTATCCAGAAAGGCGACCGCGTAGAAGTACAGCCTTTCGCGGTTTCCGGCCTGAAAGCCACCGGAAGCATTTCAGAGATCAATCCGCTGGTAGACGACAACGGCATGGTACAAGTAAAGGCGCTGGTAAACGGATCAGACAAGCTGTTTGAAGGCATGAACGTGCAAGTCAGCATCCACCGCTCGCTGCCCGACCAACTGGTGGTGCCCAAAGAAGCCATTGTGCTCCGTTCCGGCAAGCAGGTATTATTCACCCTGAAAGACAGCAAGGCCATGTGGGTATATGTACATACCGGACTGGAGAATGCGACCAGCTATACCTTGGTAGATGACGGCGAAGTAAAAGTAGGCGACTCTATCATCACCAGCGGCAACATCAACCTTGCCCACGAATCACCTGTCAAACTCATTGAATAACTAAAGATATGGTCCGCTTTCTGATACAACGTCCTATCGCGGTGCTGATGGCATTCACGGCCTGCTTCATCATCGGGCTGGTGACTTACTTCACCATTCCCGTATCGTTGTTGCCCGACATTGCTATCCCGGAAATCACCGTACAGGTTTCCGGCCAAAACACATCCGCCCGAGAACTGGAAAACACCTTGGTGAAACCCATCCGCCAGCAGCTTATGCAAGTGGCCGGCCTGAAAGACATCGAGAGTGAAACCCGCGACGGAAACGGAGTGATCCGCCTGAGCTTTGAGTTCGGTACCAATACCGACCTGGCTTTCATCGAAGTCAATGAAAAGATAGATGCTGCCATGAGTACGCTGCCCCGCGAAATGGAACGGCCGCGCGTAGTCAAGGCAAGTGCCACCGACATACCGGTCTTTTGTCTGAACCTGACCCTGAAAGGTCCGGACGACGAAACCGCCTTCCTCGACCTCTGCCAGTTCGCCGAGAACGTCATCAAACGTCGCATCGAACAATTGCCCGAAGTGGCCATGGTGGATGTGACCGGCGTCGTAGGCAGGCAACTGCAAATCGTGCCGGACATGAACAAACTGGAGACATCGGGTATCACCTTGCAGGAGCTGGAAAGTGTATTAGCCAACAACAACATCGAACCGGGCAGTATGACCGTGCGCGACGGCTACTACGAATACAACATCAAGTTCTCTACCCTGCTGCGTACGCTCGACGACGTCCGTCAAATCTATCTGCGCAAGAACGGCCGTATCTTCCAGCTGAAAGACCTGGCCAAAGTGTCCATCGTACCGGAAAAGGAAACCGGCGTCTCCATGTCCGACGGGAAACGGGCGGTGACACTGGCCGTGATCAAGCAATCCGACGAGAGTATGGACCGGCTGAAAAACGCGCTGGGTGACGTGACGGAATACTTCGCCGCCGTCTATCCCGACATCAACTTCAGCATCACCCGCAACCAGACCGAACTGCTGGATTATACCATTTCCAACCTGAAGCAGAACCTCTCTCTCGGCTTCCTGTTTATCTGTATCGTAGCCGTGCTGTTCCTGGGAGACATCAAGAGTCCGCTGGTGATCGGATTGAGTATGGTTGTCAGCATTGTGACAAGCTTCTCGTTCTTCTACCTCTTCCACATGTCGCTCAACATCATTTCCCTCTCCGGCCTGATCCTGGCGTTGGGTATGATGATCGACAGTTCCATCATCGTAACGGAAAACATCGCCCAGTACCGCGGGCGTGGAGATTCGCTGGAAGAAGCCTGCATCAAAGGGACATCGGAAGTCATCACGCCGATGCTGAGTTCAACCCTTACGACCATCGCCGTGTTCTTCCCGCTGGTATTCATGAGCGGCATTGCCGGAGCCATCTTCTACGACCAGGCATTCGCCGTGACCGTCGGTCTGCTGGTCTCCTACTTCACCGGTATCATGCTGTTGCCCGTCTTATACAAACTGGTATATAGCATTCCGGAGATCAACCATCCGCTCTTCAGCTTTAAGTTCAGCAGCCTGGTGAAAGAACATACACTAGACCGCTTCTACGACCGGGGTGTCGACTTTATCTTCAGCCACAAGAAAGCGACGTGGCTCGGGATTATCCTTACCTTCCCGCTTTGTGTCTATTTATTCTATGCCATCCCGAAAAGCCGGATGCCGGAGATCGACCAGAACGAACTCATCGTCCAACTGGAATGGAATGAAAACATCCACCTCGACGAGAACCGAAGTCGCATTGCTTCCCTGATGGAAGAAGCCGAGAAGATCGGAGCCCGCCATACAGCCTATATCGGACAACAACAATTCCTGTTGAACACCGAGCGGGAACTCTCGGTCTCGGAAGCCGAATTGTACTTCAAGACGGAGAAGACCGACCAGATCCAGCCGTTGCAACAAGCCATCAGTCAGTGGATCGGCCGGCATTATCCGATGGCTGTTGTATCCTTCGCTCCGCCGGAAACCGTCTTTGAGAAACTCTTCGATACGGGAGAAGCCGACATCGTAGCCGAACTCTATAGCCGGAACAAAGAAGTCACGCCCGAAGCCGGACAAATCCAGGCTTTGGAGAAAGACATCGAGCAAGCCGGCGGCATGGCACCGGTGGGCGTTGCCTTCGACAACCAACTGAATATCTCCATCGACAACCAGAAACTGTTGCTGTATCACGTGGATTATGCCGACGTGTACCGGGCACTGAAGACGGCATTCAAGGAGAACGAGATTGCCACGCTTCGCTCCTATCAGCAATACCTGCCCATTACACTGGTGGGCAACGATGCTTCGATCGAATCGGTATTACAGCAGACACTGATCCGGACGAATGCCTCTTCGGGCGACGGGAAAGCGGATCAAGTCTCTTATGTTCCGCTGCGGACCTTGGTATCCGTCACACCCGGCGAAGACCTGAAGACCTTGACAGCCGGAAAGAACGGAGAATTCATCCCGTTCCGTTTCTACGATGTGGACAATGCGGAAGAACTGATGGCGAACATCCGTTCCGTAATCCGTTCGGACGAACACTATCAGGCAGACTGGGACTTGGACTTCACAGGAAGTTTCTTCTCCAACCAACAGATGCTGAACGAGCTGGTGGTGATTCTGTTCATCTCCATCCTGTTGATGTACTTCATCCTGGCAGCCCAGTTCGAGAGCTTCCTGCAACCGCTGATCGTCCTGTCGGAAATCCCGATCGACGTAGCAGCTTCGTTGCTCGTCTTGTGGATCTGCGGCCATTCATTGAACCTGATGAGTGCGATCGGTATCGTAGTCACTTGCGGTATCATCATCAACGACTCCATCCTGAAGCTGGATGCCATCAACGAACTGCGCAAAGACGGCATGCCGCTGATAGAAGCCATCCACGAAGCCGGACGGCGCCGCCTGCGCCCCATCATCATGACTTCGCTGACAACGATCTTCGGTATGGTCCCGCTGCTCTTCTCATTCGACTTGGGCAGTGAATTACAGAAACCTCTGTCGATTGCCATGATCGCCGCCATGCTGGTCGGAACGGCCGTCAGCCTGTTTGTCGTGCCGCTCGTTTACTGGTATATCTATCGAAAACAAACCCTTCCCGCCAAGCAGGAAGCCTAAAACATACAGACATCATGAAAACGAACATACATTTCTTTTGGATCGGGCTGTTGCTTCTCCTCACACAAGGCATGACAGCCCAACAGATGGTTCTATCTCTGGAGAAAACCATCCAGTTGGCAGCCGACAGTTCGCTGGAGGCTTTCCGCAGCAAGAATCTCTATCTGACCGGTTACTGGGAATTCCGTAACTACAAGGCCGAACGCCTGCCCAGTCTGACACTGAACCTGACGCCAGCCCAATACTACCGCGACATCACCAAGCGATACGACTCGGAAGCCGACATCGACATCTATCGCAAGCAGCAGTCATTCTATGCCGGAGGAAGCTTGAACCTGAAACAGAACTTCGACTGGCTGGGTGGTAGCTTCTACATTGATTCCGACTTAGGCTATATGCGTTACTTCGGCGAGAACACCTACAACCAGTTCACCTCCGTGCCGGTCCGCATCGGTTATAGTCAGGATCTGGTCGGCTACAATGCCTTTCGCTGGGAACGCAAGATCGAGCCGCTGAAATACGAAAAGGTAAAGAAAGAATTCCTATACAACATGGAAAGCATCAGCGAGCAGGCGACCACTTACTTCTTTGCCCTGGCCATGGCACAGGTGGAATACGACATGGCCAAAGAGAATGTGGCAAATACCGATACGCTCTATCGCACCGGACAAGAACGGCACAAGATAGCCGCCATCAGTCAGGAAGACCTGCTCACCCTGAAGCTGGACGCAGTCAATGCCAAGAATACACTGAAGAATGCCGAGATTGCCTTGAAGCGTGCCATGTTCAGCCTGGCTTCGTACCTGAACTTCGAGAAGAGCGAGGAAATCCGTCTGCGGTTGCCTTCCCGTCCGCGCGACCTGCACATTTCGGTAGAAGAAGCCTTGACCCTGGCCCGCGAGAACAACCCCGAATTTCTGGAGATGAAGCAAAGCATCCTGGAAGCAGAACAGGAAGTAGACCGCACGAAGAAAGAAGCCATGTTCAACGCATCAGTAAATGCCAGCATCGGATTCAACCAGGTATCGTCGAGATTCCGGGATGTCTATAAAGATCCGCTGCAACAGGATATCGTTGCCATCTCTGTTTCCATCCCGCTGGTGGACTGGGGCGTCCGCAAAGGAAAGCACAACATCGCCAAGAGCAACCTGAGCATAGCCCAGACCACGGCACAGCAGAAAGAGATCAGCGTGGAAGAAGACGTCATTATGACGGTGGGCGACTTCAACATCCAGCAAAACCTGATCAGCAGTGCGGAAGAAGCCTTGGACATTGCCCTGATGGCCTACCAGAAAACCAAGCAGCGCTTCCTGATCGGGAAAGCCGACATCAACAGCATGACGCTCTCGCTGAACCGACAGCAGGAAGCCCAGCGCAACTATATCACCGCCTTGCAGAACTATTGGCTGAGTTACTACAAGATCCGGAAGCTGACCTTGCATGATTTCGAGACAGGTGTTTCTTTGTCGAATGAATTTGATTACGAACATGAACTATAAATCCTCTCCATCGGCTTTCACCATCATCGTCGCCTTCGTCTGCCTGGCGTTGGCGGGACTGGCATTCCTGCCGCTCCTGCCGGTCAAGCTGTCGCCTTCACGTACCTTGCCCCGGCTGAGCGTCTCCTTCAACATGCCGGGAAACTCGTCGCGGGTGATCGAGATGGAAGTGACCTCACGCCTGGAAGCCATGCTGTCGCGCATCAGCGGAGTAAAAGAGATCTCTTCTACTTCCGGTAACGGCTGGGGACGCATCACCATTGAACTGGACAAGCACACCGATGTGGATGCCGCCCGCTTCGAAGCCTCGACCATTGTCCGCCAGACATGGCCCGACCTGCCCGACGGCGTTACTTATCCGACCCTGCAAATGAGTCGCCCCGACGACAAAGAGTCAAGGCCGTTCCTGACTTATACCCTGAATGCGGCTGCTACGCCGATATTCATCCAGCGGTATGCCGAGAACCAGATCAAACCGCGCCTGAGTACCATCCAGGGAATCTACCGGATTCAGGTAAGCGGAGCAACACCCATGGAATGGCGGCTGGAATACGACAGTAGGCAACTCTCGGAACTGGGCATCACCGTACAGGATATCCAGGAAGCCATCTCAACCTATTACCAGAAAGAATTCCTGGGCATCGCCAACCTGTCGAACGATCCGGACGAAAAGCACTGGATGCGTCTGGCACTGATTCCGCAACATACGGAAGAAGGATTCGACCCGACAAAGATCTCGGTCAAGTCTCCGCAAGGAAAACTGCTCCGCCTGGATCAGCTCTTGCAAGTAACCCGGCAGGAAGAAGAGCCACAAAGCTACTATCGTATCAACGGACTGAACTCCATCTACCTTTCCATCTGGGCAGAAGAGACAGCCAACCAGTTGCAGCTGGCCCAACAGATCAAGGAAGAAATGGGAAACATCCAACAAAACCTTCCAGCAGGCTACGAAATACATACCAGCTATGACGCCACGGAATACATCCAGGAAGAACTGGATAAGATCTATGTACGCACCGGACTGACCATTCTGATCCTGCTACTCTTCGTTCTGTTGATCACCCGGAATTTCCGTTACCTGTTCCTGATTGTGATCAGTCTGAGTATCAACCTGTGTATTGCCGTGATCTTCTATTATCTGTTCGGTTTGGAAATGCAGTTGTATTCATTAGCCGGAATCACCATCTCGCTGAGTCTTGTCATCGACAACACCATTGTGATGACCGATCACATCCGGAGGCGGCATGACCTGAAAGCCTTCCTTTCCATACTGGCAGCCACGCTGACCACCATCGGAGCCTTGGCAATCATCTTCTTCCTCGACGAACGAATCCGGTTGAACTTGCAGGACTTTGCCGCCGTTGTGATTATCAACCTAGCTGTTTCGCTGGCCGTAGCCCTTTTCCTGGTACCGGCCTTGATCGAGAAGATGCAACTCGCATCCATACACCGTACGCAACGCCGGTTCCATCCGTCGTGGCTCACGTATGCCGTCCTTTACTTCAACCGGTATTACCGCTGGCAGATCCGTCTGCTGTGCCAATGGAAGAAACTCTCCTGTGTCATACTGGTGCTGGTGTTCGGTTTGCCGGTCTTCCTCTTGCCGGAGAAAATAGAGTACGACGACAAGAAATGGTATTCGCATACCGACTCGTTGTGTATCGACACCTATAATTCACTGGTGCAGAAAGACGTGTGGAAGGAGAAAATCAAGCCTGCGCTCAACAAAGGACTGGGCGGAACCTTGCGTCTCTTCGTCGAGAAAGTATATGAAGGCAGTTACTTCACCCGCAACGACGAAACCGTGCTCAGCATCTCGGCCTCCATGCCGAGCGGAACAACCCTGGAACAGATGAATACACTGGTCGGACGGATGGAAGCCTTTCTGAGTACCCATAAAGAGATCCGTCAGTTCCAGACAAGCATCTATAATGCCAAGCAGGCAAGTATCAACGTCTATTTCACCCGCGAGGCAGAACGGAGCGGTTTCCCATATACGCTCAAGAGTAAGGTCATCAGCAAGGCGCTCCAATTAGGCGGCGGAAGCTGGAATGTCTGGGGATTGATGGACCAGGGCTTTAGTAACGACGTGCGGGAAAATGCCGGTTCGTACCGCATCGAGATGTATGGCTACAACTACGACGAACTGTATGCCTGGGCGGAAAAGCTGAAGGAGAAACTCCTCACCTACCGCCGTATCAAGGAAGTACTGATCAACTCGGAATATTCCTGGTGGAAAGATGACTACCAGGAATTCTATTTCAACCTGAACAAAGCCCGGATGGCGCAAGAATCCATCCTGCCGATCGAGCTGTTCGCCTCGGTCAATCCGGTTTTCGGGAAGAACATCTACACCGGAACAATTCTGGTAGATAATGAAATGGAAAGTCTGCGCCTCTCTTCCCGCCAATCTGAGGAATATGATATCTGGAACATGCAGTTCCTGCCCCAGCGCATCGGAGACAAATACTTCAAGCTGTCTGATCTGGCAACAGTCGAGAAAGGTCAGATGCCGCAGCAGATTGAGAAAATCAACCAGCAGTATCGCCTCTGTCTGCAATACGAATACATCGGATCTAGCAACCAGGGACAGAAAATCCAGAAGAACATCGTCAAGGACTTCCAGAAGATCTTGCCCATGGGCTACACAGCCAAGGTAGAAAGCAGCTACTGGTCGTGGGGAAACGACGACAACAAACAATATCTGTTGCTGTTCCTGATCATCGTCATCATCTTCTTCACCACGAGTATTCTTTTCAACTCGCTGAAGCAGCCGTTGTCGGTCATCTTCGTCATCCCGATTTCCTACATCGGTGTGTTCCTCACCTTCTACTGGTTCAAGCTGAACTTCGACCAAGGTGGCTTTGCCTCTTTCGTTCTGCTGTGCGGTATCACGGTGAATGCCAGTATCTATATCCTGAACGAATACAACCAGATTCGCGAGCGGTTCCCACGGATGCGACCGATCCGCGCTTATCAGAAAGCCTGGAATGCCAAGATCACCCCGATCTTCCTGACCGTCATCTCAACGATTTTGGGTTTTATCCCGTTCATGATCGGCGACGAGAAAGAAGCCTTCTGGTTTCCGCTGGCTGCCGGAACGATTGGCGGACTGATCATGTCGGTAATCGGTATCTATCTTTATCTGCCTATTTTCGTTCTCAAGCGAAAGAAATAAGCTTTGTAAACTACATAAAAGAGGATGTATCTAAATGATACAATCCTCTTTTATGTAATTATCAGCTTGCTCAAGCAGAAAAATTAATACAACCTAAAAATTCAATGTATTTTTAAATATGACATCTCTTCGTTAACAAACGAACAATAATCTTACTTACAAATTCGATTAAACAACTATCAAAATGATCTCCTTTATACATTTCCATTATATCTAAAAATACACTCTTTTCATCTATAACAAATGTAGTTCTGACAATTTTAGAAGCGCAATATATTGTTTCAAAAAGACTTCCAAAAATAGTGGTTTTTCTTGGAAATAAATAAATGATTTTCGATCAAAAGAAGAACAAGTAAACGGTCGTATATCCATGGTTTCTATTTCTGGAAAATGTTTTTTCAATGAGATAAAGGCAAACTTATTCAAAGAAGCAACAAAATTAGCCTGTTTAATGGCATTCCAATTAAAGGTTTCTATATAAACCATACCCTTTTCCTTTGTTGGAAAAGCAACATATTCACTTAAGATACTACGTGCATAAAAACAAACAAAAGAAAGGGCATTAAAATATCCTCCATCTGCATGGATTGCTATGATTCTATCCTCAGATGGTGTTTCTAAAAAAGTTTCATTTAAAACCTTCATTATATAAGGATTCACCAAAGGAGAATCTGTAAATAAGAAGGCTGGGACATCAGATTCACCTCCCTTATCAATAGCATAAAATATAAGGGGATTCCAACAAAGATGAACAGCCTTACTGTGGATAGTATCTCTCAAAGAAGCAAAACAAGAATGATTATCAAATCCCAAACGATATTCTTTTGTCGTTAAATTAAAAAGAAATAGATTTTTAATCTTACTTGGTTTACGTATATCATACATAAGATAAGCATTCCATCCAGACACATGTACGGTTTTTAAAATATTCCTTGCTTCTTCTACATCAAATAAAAAAGAGAGAAGTTTCTCAATAGTACAACATTTCTCAAAAGTATATTCTTCTACTTCATTTAATTCACAATCATTAAAATCCAATACAAACGCTAATTGTAAGGGGGGTAATTCTGTAAAATCAAATAATTCCAAACAAGTAACAATACCTGATTTGGGAGAGAAAATAACAAATCCTCTATTATTAATTTGAAATCTCAGAAAAAAATCACCGTGTTCAATAGGTTTATAACCTTGTAAAATAGTATGATAATTCATATACAACTAATTTATTTTAAACAACTACAAATGAATGTCATTATCGGGTTTTCTCGCTTTCTTTTTCTTCTTGAAAGGTTCTTGATCTTCGTCTTCATGACGCTTAGAACTACCCGTTATCTCCAATTCTGGCACAAAGGTATTCCTATCTCCTTTCATGTAGGAATATTCATCTTTAACCCGCTCTTGAAATCTGGTATCATTCCAATATTTAGATTCAGAAAAATTACTTCCATAATGCATATAAATATTCCGATAAGAAAATTCACGAGATATTTCAGTAGCTTTAAAAGTCACAGGATCTGAAACGCTATCAATATAAAATGAAAGACCATAGATTCCTTTAGTATTTATATGTTCCATAATCACGATGGAATCATTAGCTAATGACTTTTTAAAATCATCATAACTTAAAGAATCTGCTAAAGCAATAGATATATGGTCATACAGAAAATGCTTCTGCTCATCCACACTCATACTAAGAATATCAAAACGCAAATGTCCAAACCTAAATTTTAAAGGTAATGAAGAATCTTTCAAATAAAATGGAGGATCTTTCATCCCATAAATATAGTAAGATTTATCTTTTTTCGTCACTAGTCGCATATATAACCCGTCTTTATTAAGATTTTTACGAAACGAAGATGTACTGTCGGAAAATGAATATATAGTACTCAGCCTTTGTAGAAGCTCATCCTTTAATAGAGGGTTAAAGAATGCTTTTTCTGTCATCAGATAAAATAATTCATTATAAATATCTTCTCCCAATATAGCTTGCCATTCGTTATTGGAAAGGATCAAATCCTTTACGGGTCCTTCAAATAAGTTCCCCATGCGAGAAAGTATCTGTATCACCTTATCTCTAGTGCTATGGTTACGCATAGCCTTTTTTAAAGCAGAATCAAAATAGTAATTTCTATATTGAGACTCCCCTAAAGATAGATGAAAGACATGACCTTTCTCTAAAGGTATTAATCCATACTTTCGCTCTAAATCTCGAGAAATTCTATCTGAACGCCTATAGTTGTTTACGGAAGATATACTTTTCCCATCCTCATTAATTGTAGTCAATAAAATATGAGCATGACTATGTATCTTATCCGTGTTTAATATAACGGCATAGCAAGACTGACCATATCCCATTTCTCTAACATAATCATTTGTCAATGAAATCCATTGTTCATCTGAAAGCTGTTCTCCAGGATAGAGGCTCAATATGATTTCTGAGTAGGGTAACTTCACGCGATCATTAAGACTAGCTATGAGTTTCATATAATCGGGTAAAGATGATAAGCTATCACCTGTCGAAGAAAATAGTAATTTTCCATCTCCAGTTGCAATTTTAGACAGTTGATAATCTACCTTCCTCTGCAATGTTTTATGGGATGAAAATGATGGTTGTATTTCAGCAATCATAATAAATTATTTTCAATGAGCTTAATTTTATCCAAATGATTCTGAATAGAAACAAGATATTCACGTATATTTTCTTCAACAGGAAGCATATTCAAATGTTTAGCAATTTGGTTAAGATTAGCACCAATTTTTTTTAGTTCATAGACAGTTTGAATATCTGTTTTAGACACAGTTTTAGCTTTTAAAACAGATTCCCTTATGATAGAAGAAATAGATTTATCTTCCTTTTTAGATAACTGTATAAATTGATTCTTTTCTTCTTCTGTTAACCGTACCCTAATAATTATATTCCTATTTTCTTTCATAATTGATAGATGTGAGTGAAACGAACATTCTTCGCCAAATAATTTGGCGCAAGGGTTTTTGTAGCTACAAAAACATACCTTGCATATACAAATATATGCAATAATATTCAATCATGTAAACCTAAAAGAAATTACTTCCAAAAAATGAATCTAGATTCATTTATAGTTACGATATACATTGTAACACAATAACAGAATACACCGTTACAATTATACTTTGATACAATATAACAAGTAATTAAATACATAATTACAAAATATATTATTACAATATACATAATTATGTATATACTTATGTAATTACATATTCATGTAAGATCTTATATAATAAAATAATATAGCATATAAATAAAGATGTATATAGTTATATATATACGTAAATAAGTTTTTATAAACAAATATTCATATTTTGATACTTAATTTATAAAGTATGAAGATAAGAAAATAATAAAGATATTATATATTTGCATAAGTAAATATATAAATAAACGATATGGGAAAAATATTACCAGGCATAACAGTTGCTTTTGAAAATCCCAAAGGGGGAGTTGGTAAATCAACGTTGACAGCTCTATTAGCAGGATATATACAGTCGAATAGGGAAGGAGATCTTTCTGTTGGAGTTGTTGATATTGATGATATGCAAAATACTATAGGGAAATTAAGGGATAGTGAAACTGATAATGATTCTTTTGAGAAAGAGAATGAATATCAAGTAATCAATATTTCGTCTTCAGAGTTTATAAATCAATTAGATTTTCTGAAAGACAATTTCGATATTATACTCGTTGATTTTCCGGGTAACTTAAAACAAAACGGAGTCATTGAGACATTACATTTTATTGATGTGGTTATTATGCCTTTTGAACCCAACAAAACGGACTTAGTTCCAACAATTAATTTTTATAACAATGTCTACAAAAGCATCATAGAAGCTCGTAAAAGTATACATTTGAAAACAACCGTTAGGGGCGTAATGAATCGAGTAATGCCCAATGTGTTAGAATTCAAAGATATAATGGCCAATAAAGAAGCTCTACCGTTCAAGCTACTAGATAATTATATAAAAGACTCACGAGTAGATTATCAGCGAAATCTATCGACTTTAAGCAAAGAATATCATCATCCGTGTGATGCTTTTTGCGAGGAAGTAATAACACTAATTTGTGATCACATTAAAAGTTAATTACTATGACTAATAAGAATACATCTTCAGCAATGAGAGATCTTCTACGGCAAAGTGCCATGGAAAAAGAAAAACAGATACAACAAACAAATAGTGTTGTTGAAAATCAAGAAAATACAGTATTACCCACAATAGAAAAAGTACCAGAAGTTGAAGATTTGAAAATAGCAGAAAGTGTAAATAGTGAAATAAATATAGAGAAGCCTGAGAACAAGAAATTTTCAAATTATCTAGACGAAAGAAAAATAAAAGTAACAGAAGTAATACGAGTCTCTAAAGATGTACACTTGGTTTTAAAGCGTTTATCTTTAGCAACAGGAGTCAGTATGCATATTATTGCATCAAATATATTAGAAGAAGTCTGTAATGAGCATAAGAAAGAAATTCAAAACATCATAAAAAAATATATGAACATTTGAACATGAATACTTTCGGAAAAAATTCCAAGCATTTGTTGTTCCCAATATTGTCATCCAATCTAGTTTGTTCGTGCAGTCATATTAGATCATTCCTATCATTATCACTTAAGTATCAACCGACCTAAATGTAAATAGCGTGATACAATGTGGTATGATAGGAATCGATTAAATATTGATTGTTTCCCTAAGGAAATAAAAGGATGTCATTTATAAATACCAATTGAAAAGTGCACCAATCATACTTTCCAAACCTCAGTTCAAACTGTCGCAGTATTTTCAAGAATTTGCATTTTCTGATATGTGCTGCACAGATGTAAAATAAATACTTTAGCATCCCCTTGATAAGTTTCAATCTCAAAAGTTGTAGTAATATGTATTTTTTGGTACCAAGACTTCTGTAAAGGACGATATTTATGCCTTCATGAATAAAATAAAGTTATGCCAGTATGATTCTGGCATCTGCCGAATCCGGGCTTCGATACGCCGCTCATATTCTCTTTTTAACCACTCGTTTTAGAAAGATCTGTAAGATCACTTTGTCTGGCTAACATGATTAATCCAGAACTTCACCATAGGATTGCAACAGTTTCACTTCTTTCTATACTCCTATAACCGAATAGATCATATTTACAATTATATGCGTAATTACGTTCAATAACTTTCAAGCGTTTTCTTCGATGCAACAAATCGGCTATATAAAATCCTTTTTTACTTTCGGAAAAATATTGTACTTAACCAAAGAGCGTATTGAAAGCTATCCAGATAGAGCTGGATATTCATCGAAGACCTATTATGAAGCGTTATAACGCAGCTCTATTTTCTTCTTAACAGAATAAAGTTCTTCACTGCAAGTAACAATAGCCCAAGAAAAGAAGAATTCTTTCACACCAATAGGAGAGTAATCATAGAATGATTTGACATTAAATTGGGACACTTTTATACATCTGGAAAAAATTAGAGGTCAACTTCCGTAAGTTAAAAAAGGCTACAGCGCCAATAGATTTATAGGGAATATTTTTCCGAAAGTATGTTTGGTGAACAGAGACATTTCTTTTTATATATTAGGTTTTTTAGGTTTTAGGAATATATGGGACAGTTTTATACATCTAATGCATAAAAGATCTAGTAATAATATATAATAATCAAGTATTTAGATAAAAAATCAATAAAAGTCATAGTGGGATAGTTTTATACATCTAATGGAGTATACCGGGACACTTCTGTACATCTAATGGAGTATACCAGGACACTTCTGTACATCTAATGGAGTATACCGGGACACTTCTGTACATCTGGACACACCCTAAATGACCTTCATGGGACAGTTTTATACATCTAATGTATTTTTCAATTATGAGATTCCCTAATCATGAATCTATTTTATTCGATGCACTTGAAAATTTTACAGCTAAATACGAAATAGGATACTTTTGTACATCTAACCTATAAGAACTTTTTCTATATAAAGCATTTAGTACATAATAAATGTACTAAATAGAAAACATTTCTTATATTTGTCCCAAAAATATAAGAAAAAAGAATCTTGCAACAGACACAAGGACATAAAGAATTAAGTAGGGTTCCTAGAACGCTGAGCGAATCAAGGAATGAAGAGATGTTAGATTTACTCTTTGAAGTAGGGGGAACTATCATGTCGGATATTATTATTTTTGCGGGGTCAACCCAAATGAAAGATTTATTCGGCGATTGCTGGTTTTCCATGGAAGATTTTTGTAAGGTTATGGGATACACTCGTACTAAACTTCAGAAGAAGCTAACAAAGGAGCAGAGAGATTCTATATTCAGAGGGAAATCACCAGTTTATCTAGCGGAACAGAATGGAATTAAAATAGAGCATCCCATAGAGACTGTATTTGAGACAGCTTTATACCGCTTAGGTATAGAAAATTTAAGTGTGCCGTGTCGATTACAAGGTAAGACCCAATATAAGTTCATCCAAATTATAGAAAGTTTCGAAATAAAAGACAACTTCTCCACTCAAAAGAAAACCAAACGAATGTATAACATTCACTTGAGTAAGGATTTGATGAATACTTTATTCAACGGTTATAATTTAATAGATTTAAAAGATTATAGAAACCTTCCTAATCGGAAAGGGTATAGGAAGTTTTATTTGAATTTGGCCAAGATGATTTTCCTGATTAAATATAAGGCAGAAAAAGGGAATCCTCCTAATTTTATTGTAACAGTAAATCAGTTGGCAGAGATATTTGAAGTTAAAATAAAAGAGAACCATGATCGTAAAAAGAAGGTCACAAGCATTCTTAATGCGATTAACAAGAATCTTCAAAAGACAAAATTCAAATATGAATATGTAAAGAATGAAGGGGAAAGATGGGCCTATAATATCAGATTTTCTTTTGACAGTGAGACTCTTCAATATTTTGATGAGAAGATGAAAGCTGTTGTAAGCTCACAATTCCATGAGATGCTAAAAGATTATTATCTTGAAAAAAAGGGTATTTCACGAAGCAATTTCTATCGTTACGATGACTCATTCAATTTTGGGACTGGAGAATTTTATGATGAATACGTAAAATGGCTATACAGCGATCGTGACATGGATATCAAAATAGAAACTTATAAAAATGCATATCTGAAAATATTGGGAGTACTTCCGAAGGATGAGATAGTAAATTTAGCAGACATAGTTTGAAAGAAATCAGATAAAAGTTATAATTTTGCAGCGGGTTACCAAAAGGTAATCCGTTTTTTATATATATACGTTTGCCTTTAAACGGAAGAGTGGTATCAAACGTTAAGCAAAGCATAGGTAAACGCGAACCCGTACCAGGATCATACGGCGCGGGGAGGCGTTTTCTATGCTTTTGGCACGATACCCGCCACCGTTTTAGAGAAGCCAACCTGCGCCATTAATATATCATAATGGCAACAGGAAGAATAACAAAACTAATTGAAGAGACTATCGAAAGAATGGAAATCGGGGAACATGTAAGTTTCTTACCCGGAGAAAAACATTTCTTTGAAGAAAATTTTGAACCTATTGAAGTAAGGAAAGGGGACTATCTGATTAAAAGAGGGAGTGAAGTGAATTATTTCTACTTTTTGGAAGAAGGCATTATGAAGCTTAGCTTTCCAAATTCCAAAGGGAGTGACATTAATGCTCGCTTCATTCAAAGTAGGGAATTCATAAATTTTTATCTCATGCACCTAGATGCACATAAGGCGCATTACAATATTAAAGCAAATACACATAGTAAGTTGTGGCGAATGCACAAATCTAGAATACAGATTTTGTTCAACCAGTCACTAAATTTCAATAAATTAGCACGAATACATTTAGAAAGATCTCTCCAGCATCGGATACTCAGGGAAGAAAGCATTCATTGTCTGAATGCACAACAAAGGTATGACAGGCTGATGGAAAAAGAGCGTTGGTTATTTCGTCATCTCCCATTGAAAGAATTAGCCTCTTACATCGGAATAACGCCACAGGCATTCAGTAAAGTGAGAAATAAATCAAAGTAAAAGAGTTTTATAAGGCGGGACACGTAGATGTATAAAAGTGTCCCGCCTTATCTGTAGAGAAAATCCACACCCTTGTTGTACAACATAGAAAAATCTGAATCTAGATTAACAAAATCAATCGCCAACTGATTTTTTGTTTCATTTTGTTTTTCATTCTGCATATTATCTATATGTTTGAGCAGAAAGAAAAGGAAAAACAAAATAAATGACAGTTTTTTTCATTGTTCCTTATAAGACAAATACAAAATGATTAGAGATAAAAAAAACAAATATAATTGGACTAAAGGAAAAGAATATGGTAAAAACAAAATTCATTCTAATGATCATCCTTCTTGCACTAGTAGCTAAAGAAGGAACCATGGCACAAACACATTACAGAAGAATTCCAGCTATTGAATTAGACTATGGGACCAATGTATTCGGGAAAGCTAATAATTTCGTAGCTCTCTCAATATCAAAATATATTAGTCGGAAAAGCTATTGGAAAGTTGGAGTTAACTATTTTGAGAAAACTTTTCAATATGACATACCAATTTCTGGAGAGGAGATATCTTCCACATCACCTGTGACCACAGAAGAAGCATTTAAAGATAGCAAGGCAAAAGATTGGTATTTAGATGGAAGTTACAACTATACAATTGCTAGTAACTTAAAATCAATATTTTGGAATATTGGTATTGGGGCTTTTATTGGAACAGAATACATAAAACACCCCCAAAAAGAATATAAGTTCATCATTGGACCTGAAATAGGAACTGAGGTTGAATTTTTTGTAGTTCCCCAGGTGGCTATCTTAGCAAGCATGAAAGAAGTGTGGAATCCATTATCTATTCACAAATGGAACACTATTTGGAATATTGGAGTTAAAGTCCTTTTGTATAAATAAAACCATATGACATTAGATATATTACTACAAGCCAATATTTCTGGCCTGATATCATTATACCGTGAAATAGGAGCTATTTTAATAGGGATAGGCTTTTTATGTGCCGGATTATCTGTACTGAAAAAGCTGATAACCAACCATGAAAGGACAAAAGATGCTATTATAACATACATTATAGCATTAATAACATGGATACTAATATGGCAATTGATATGAACATAACAGATATAATCATTCTTGCAATTGCAATATATGTATTTCTCCATTTCCACAATAAGGTAAAAGCAGAAAGAAAAGTAACAGAACAGAAATATAACAATAAAAATAGAGGAGAAGAGATAATAGTAAATGAAGTTGATATACAGCATTCACCTGTTATTCATATCATTTTCCAAGCTGAAGTAGAAGAGGAAGAACTGGTTTCTGAACTGGCTGATCTCTATTTAGACGGACGGACATTCTACTATAATGGGAAATCTCTCCAGACAGAAGAAAAACAAAATAACGAGACATTTGTCAGATACGAAGATGTACAATGGGATAAATTGAAACTAATTGATAACAAATAAAAAGATTGAATTATGGAAAAGATCAAAAACATCAGTACAAAAGTAAGTGAAGTGACCAAACAGATTAGTAAAATAATAATTGGGCTCAGTTTTATGCTCCTATTTACGATTCCATTTGAAGTAGAAGCACAAAGCGGATTGAAGATTAGCAGCTTATCAGAAGTGACAGATACCGCTAAAGAGGGAGCTGATACGATCTTAGATGTAGCAAAATACATTTTAGCAGCAGTATTAGGTATTGCTCTCGTATTTGTAATTTATGCTTTGGCAACCAATAATCCTCATGCAAAAGAATACCTGTTAGGATGGATCATTGCGGTTGTAGTTATCATGGTGGCATTCCTCATAATTTAGGGATATATGCGAACTATGCGAAAGATAAACAAACCCATCAAGTTCTTTGGACTTACTTCTGGACAGTTTGCCTTGTTCATGTTGATTGTTGCCATTACGATCATCATTTGTATTTTCAAGCAGTTACACCCGATTTTCATTACGGCAATCTTATGTGGAATAACATTTCTATCTGGAATGTTATTCAAAACCTTAAAAAGAGAACACAAAGCAGGCAATCCAGATTACCTTACGGGGCTAAGCGTAAAAAGCGTGACGCCTCGTAAAATTAGAGACAAGAAACAGGTATTCAGACTTATTTTAAACAAATGAAATATGATAGTAGTGATTCTTCTCATAGCAATAACGATCTGTTTGCTCGGATTGCTTGCCGGTATTTTATATATGCGGCACGAAGAGATACAGATTTCAGACAAGGCAATAGATTTGGCCGAAGTCCTCCCCATCCAGACCATCAGCGGCGATGCAATCATTAACGGAAACGGAGACATCACTGTTGGATACAGGATGTTTCTTCCAGAAGTGTTCACACTCACGGAACAAGAAGCAGAATATATTCACGAAAGGCTAGAGGCTCTATTAAAAATGTTGCCAGCAGGAACGGTGATTCACCAGCAAGCGTTCTACTATACAGGAGAATATAACAATGATAGTTATTCAAACAATGCCCTTATTTCAGAGAACAATCGCCATTTTGATGGCAAGGAGATACTGAACTGTTATACAAACCTATACCTGACATTTACTAATAAAAACAAGAATGGCAAGATACGTAAAAGTGCTTCTGACACATCTTTATTAAGGAGGTTACATTATCCCTTTAAACAGCCTTATCGGGAATATGAAGAAAGGCTAACTCAGATGGAAGCTTCAATTTTGAACTGGGAAAATGGTTTAGCGGCCATCCAACAATTTGAAATAAAAAAAATGAACAGTCAAGAGCTTAACAATGCCATTTATGATTATATCAATTTATCTTACGATACACCTGTAGTGGATGCAACAAAAAAAGTAGTAAACCCCATGGCCATATCCCAAAATGGAGATATGAAAATCGGGCAACAATTCGTATCTATGTTATCATTGACAAATGAGGGTGAACATTTGCATGAATTAGTGGTTCCACATACCGGGAAATCCCGGTCCTTTGGAGGCCATATAGAGATACCAGATAGTATCAAAAGCAAGTGTTCAATGCTTTATCCGGTTGGACTAGGATTACCTTTTAATCATATAGTAAATGTGGTGATAGAGATAACAGATCCAGACACAACCGTTACTGCTGTCAGTGCAGAAAAGGATGCTTTGAACTATATCACAAATTTCTATCCTCCTGCAGCTGAGAAACAACGTGAACAAGCTTTGTTCTGTGAAGAAATCACGAAATTTGATTATCAGACTGCCTATACGGCTTTCAACGTGATTATCAATGATACAGACAAAACTACATTAATGCGAAAAATTGCTTTGGCTCAGCAGGGATTCTCTTTTATGAACCAGAGTAGTTGTTATATAGAAAATGCAGAACTATGTAACTTATTCTTTACTAATATTCCGGGTAATGCTCGTGCAAATTACAGAGGGTTTATAAACACGACCAAACAGGCTATCTGCTATTTACAGAAGGAAGGCATGTACATTTCTGACAGTAAAGGGCATTTGTTCAGCGATCGCTTCGGCACTCCTGTAAAAATTAATCTTTGGGATTATCCAACCTTGAATAATAAAAACAGGATTGTGATAGGCCCATCCGGTTCAGGAAAGTCCTTCTGGTTAAACAACTACATCTTGCAGAGCTACGAATTAGGTCGTGACGTAATGATCATCGATATTGGGGGATCATACCGCTCAATGATTGCTTTGAACGGCGGCAAATATTTTGATTCAACAGAACAAAAAAAATTTGCATTCAATCCGTTTCTATGTGATCGAGACAAAAACGGGAAATATCTATATATAGACACTTCTGATTCAGAGTCTGCAGAAGATCAAATAAAAACGATTGTAGCCATTGTAAGTTATATCTGGAAAGCGAGAGAACAAATGCTACCTGCAGAAACGGCAATACTTAGAAAATCCATCATCTGCTTTTACGATCATGTAAACAATTCATCAATAGGAGAAAAACACGAAAGAATATTCCCGGATATGAGAGCATATCGGAAATATCTCCAGGATGTTTTTAGTAACAAGATGACGGAGTTTGAAAAACAGAAATTTGAGATAGAAGAACTTATATTGTTACTCGAACCATATGCCGAAGGAGAATTAAGTTTCTTGCTAAACGCAAAAGAGAATGTAGACATCGTACACGATAGGCTAATCGCTTTTGACATGGAAGATGCAAGCAAAAAAGAATATTTCCCGCTTGTAGCAATCATTACGCTTCAGATGATTGTAGATAAAATCAAGAAGCGTCAGGGAATAATGAAGGAACTTATCATTGATGAAGCACTAGACTTCCTTCAAGACAATAAGTTTGGGGATTTCATAGCTTACTTATACCGTACATTCAGGAAAAAAGAGGGAAGCATCACATTGGCCGCTCAGAATATTTTGTTCCTGAAAAACATGCCGTCAGGTATAAAGGATTCGATCATCATCAACTGTGCGACTAAAATAATCCTGGATCACTCGGAACACCGTCAGAATCTTCCGGAAGTACAAGCAGTATTATCCATTACAGATGAAGAGTTATACAAGATAGAATCGTTACAACGGACGGACAAATGGCGAGAATTTTTCATTAAAATGGCAAATGACGCTTTCATCTTCCGAAATGAAGTTTCAGATTTTGCAGCAGTAGCATTTGACTCAAGGCAGTCAACAGTGGTAAGGTTAAAGCAACTATTTAAAGAAACTGGTTCTACATATACTGCTATTAACCTGTATTTAGAAGAAAGGAGGAAACAATATGGATGATGCAACACAAGGACTAAATGAACTGCTTTCATTTAGTACAGAAATGAATGTTGAAGTCTTTGACATAGCCAGCAGCTTAGCTGCTGCATTCTTAGGGGTAGCATTAATTTTCGTTGTTTGGGCATTAGCGACAAAAAAGAACAATGCCAGAAGCTATCTGATAGCATGGGGTATATGTGTAATTTTTACAATACTATTCATTATTTAATAATAAGAAAATGGAAAGATACAAGACTCTATTTATCATAAGTATCCTGCTGTTTATTACAAGCATGGAAGCCAAATCCCAATTCATTGTACATGATCCAGGGCACACCCTGTTGAATTCAACAGAATGGATAACAAATGTAAAGAAATGGGTTACTCAAATTCAAGAGATGGTAGATGCTCAAGAGCTGCGCCTCGGCCTTCAAAAGATAGATCGACTAAAAGAATTGCAATCACTTAAAGAACTAGCAGACTTGCTGGACGATGTTGCTTGTTTAAGTACTGAATACAGTTTTTATATGAACGTTGGATCTAATTATCATTGTCTCAAATTCTTGAACTTTCAACGGGTTACAGTTAATCTAAGCCTTAGTACGGATTTACTATTTAAAGTTGCTACTGTTAGCAGTTATTTTTCTATGAACAGTGAGGGCCGCATGTCTTTCATAGAACAGGTCAAAAAAGCGGTAGAAAAAGCTTCTGAGGAAATGAAAGAATTTAATGAAAGTGTAAGAAGTACTGTAATATATAAATCAATGAAAGGACACAACAGGAAGACCTATTACCAAGGACGTCTTTCTGCATTTACAAGATATACAAATTAAAAAGCTTATGAACCAGGATAATTTTTTGTGGGGACTACAAATTACGGATGGCCTCACTATGGAACTTATATCAAAGATGACTATTATAGCCTTTGGTATTGGCGTAATTTGTTTCATCTGTAATCTGGCATACAACTATCTGTATCATGGAGCCAGTCAACTATTAACGTCAAACGAGGACAAATTTCCAGACATGATGGAAATTGCCCGGTGTTTAGTTTTATTTTTTTGCCTGACCATGTATAAGCCAATTGCACAAACCATTGTTGGGACAATGGAAGTAATCAATCAAGCTACATCATTGACATCAGACCGAGCCGAAGAGTTTGCGGAGTTTATGGAGAGGGCTGCATCAGAACAAAGTGAAATGATATTGGAATATGATAAGAACTCTTTGGAAGCAGAAGTAGCTGCAGGAGAAGATTCAACCGGCGCCATGCAGCAAGAACTCAATAAAAAATCAGAAGAAGATGAACTATCAGGTACGCGGTCAAGTATTGAAAAGATTGTCCAGTTATTAAACCCTGGAAACTGGGTGGCTCTAGTTATTCATGCTTTCACGGCCTTATTAGCAGGTATTATCCAAATTATTATATTAGGCATAGGAGTTGTAATAATAAAGATCCTTGTAATATTGGGGCCTTTTGTTTTTGCATTCAGTATGTTACCCGTATTCCAAAAGCAGCTGTCGATATGGTTTGGGACATTATGTTCAGCCTGCATGGTGTTTACAGTCATCAACATTTTGAATCAGATCATGTGGCAAACATTCAAGGCAGTCTATGGAGGTCCTGTTGATGGAATAACAGATGCAGCCACAGTACAATTACAATATTTGGGAATGGATTTCGCACTGATAGGTGCTTATTGTAGTTGTTTTTGGCTTTCTTCGAAAATAGTAGGTCACAACGATGCTGGAAGAATCATATCAAAAGCCGTTTCCATTGCTACAACAGCAACTACTATCGCTCTTATGGGGAAAGCTGCAGCTGCAAACAAACCTACTAATGTCGGAGCGGCAGCTTCTATTGGAGAAAGTATCATCGATGACAAAAAATAATAGAGCCTATGGACTTAACAAAATTCAAAGGAGCAGATGAAGCCGTCAAGCTCACAATTAGACTTTCAATTGCCTATTGTATCATTCTCACATTTGCGTTTATAACCTGCATTATCTATTTGACTATCAAGATAGACAATGCTTACAATAGTGCACTTGTCATAGATAGAGAGGGATCAGTCTACAAAGCGACCAGTATGCCATCTAGTTCTATGAGAAAATATGAATATATCAATCATGTCAAAACATTTGTCACGCAATGGTACGCATTCGATGAGAGTACCTATGAAATGAACATCTCAAGTGCTCTTAATCTGATCGGGAATAAAGGGAAAGAACTCTTAAACGAATATAATGATGTAAATATGTTCAATTCTCTTGTACAAAAAAATATCCGATACGGTGTAGCCATTATGGATATACAAATTAATATGAATACGATACCAGTTACAGGAAAAGTTTCTTTCAAACAAACAGGCTTTAGGGCAAGGGGGAAAATATCAAGAATGGTAGAAGCAGAATTCACTATTTATGATGTTTCCAGAAGTGAAAAGAATGCACATGGGGCAAAAATAGAAGATTGGATCGTACATTATTCTGAGCCCCAAGAAGAAACTGAAACAACAAACAGAACGAACAAAATACATACAACACCTAACATAGAAGAAAATGAAAATTAATAGTTTGATCAAAGACAAAAATAAACTTTTGATGTTAATACCTTTGATTCTTGGAATTTTATTCATATACGTTTTTTTCATCCATGAAACCCAAGGAAAAGAGGAAACAGTATCAGAAGAAAAAGGAGAAGACATTTTTCTCGAACCTGAATCTGCTGCTGCAAGTAAAGCAACAAACAAGATAGAAGCATATAAACAGGACGAGAAAGAAGAACTGGAAAAACAACGTATCAAAGAAGAATCCCGTGTCAGAGGTTCAGATTTCTATTTTGATCTTCAAAACCGTAAGGATCAATATGATCAAGGAACACTGGAAAAAATTGAAAAGATGCGTCATGATCCGTATGCCAGCGTAATGGGAGAGTATGGAAACGGAGAAGGCCGCTTTTCCAAACAATTGGAAAGGCAGCTGGATGGCTTGGAAGATGAACAAGCTCTAAATGAAATAGTACGGGAAGCCAAAAAAAATGCTCGTATCCGTAAGGATCTGGAAGCAAACGAACGTTTCAGGAAAGAAATGTACGAACGGATTATGAAACAAGACAAGGATAAAGAGAAAAACGATAAACCTAAAGTTACACCAGGTAGTGCCATAGATAGTCTCATACAAAACAGTCCGATTTATGTATCCGAAGACGGTAAGCGTATGCGGAGACAAAAGACAGAGAATCCGGCACAAAACACATTGTTCAAAGCTTGCATACATGGAGATCAGACAGTTGTAACCGGTAGCCCTGTAAGAATGCGCATGTTGGAGGATGCAGTCGTATCTGGAATGAAAATTCCAGCCAACACCCTTTTCTATGGGACAGCCACACTGGGAGCAAGTCGTCTAGAAGTAGTAGTCAATAACCTGAAGGTTGATAACAGTATTTGTCCTGTGTCATTCGTGATTTTTGACAACGATGCAATGGAAGGGTTGAATCTCCCCAACAATATGAAAGCACAAGCTGCTAAACGTATGCAGCAGGGTTTAGTTCAAAATATGGATATGCCATTGTCTTCTATTGGAACAATGGCCAGTGAAGTGACAAGTGCTATCAATGCAACCACGCAGATAGCTAAACAGATCCTGAACATGAGCCTTTCACAGGTAAAAGTTCATTTGAAATCCAATTATGTTATGTATATACAGGAAGAGACAAAAGAGTCTAAACTAAGGAGAAAAGCTGTTCAGGAAGAATTACAAAGGTTGTATTCTGAAATGGAACAGGATACACAAGATAGAGAGAGAAGTCATCCATTGAGAACCCTTATAGATAAATTGTAACATGTTAATTGATCTATTAAATTATTTAGTGGCCTTATCAGCCATATTTTTCGGTTATAAGATTTATACATGTCGAAAAACCGGGAAAAAATTCTCCGAAATAAAACCTTTGGTTATATCATTTGGAGCCAGCATCATTTTACTTTGGGCATTAACCATATTTACAGCTTACTTTTAATAAAAATAGATATGAGAAGATTTTACTGTTCACTTATCCTATGCGTTCTTACCATCAGTATGGTAGCGCAACAGCCGGACCAGAAAAACATAGAGGCTCAAAACATCTATGTATCTTTCGATTATGTAAAGCACCTTGTTTTCCCTGAGCAGGTAGCAGATATTGAAGTTGGCGAAAAAGAACTTATTCTTGCTGAGCGAGTAGAAGAAGCGCCTCACATTGTCCGTCTTACTGCACAAAAAGAAGGATTTGAAAAGGAAACAAACGTTACCATCGTTTGTATTAACGGAGATGTATACACCTACCATGTCACGTACATTGCTAACGGACTTTTAGATCCGCATCCCAATATTTATGAAGATAAGAATAAATGGAAGCATAATGATTATTCAGCCGATGTCAGCGATCTTCACATGGCTGAGTTCTTTTTCCCCTCAGATGTCATTTACGGGACACAAGGCAATGAACTTTCATTCTCCTTATCCTCCTACAACAACCAGCTAAAGGTTTCCACATCGCCTAATGCAGTCGAAAGTTCAAATTTATTTATTATTGATAAGGAAATGAACACATATCACATCGCCATCAAACGAAATGAAACCTCTGTTTTTACTTACAACTATGATGACAAAAGGCAATATACAGCGCATATTGATGTGAATAGTGATATAATGCAGAAGTGTATTTCTGAATTAAGAAGAAAAAAAAGAAATATTTTCAGCATAGGAGAGGTGAAAAACCGATTTGAATTATCAATGTCAAACCTATATGTATACAATGAGTTCATGTTCTTCATTTTTGACTTGAAGAATAAATCTAACATAGATTATGACATTGAATTCGTTAAGTGTTTTCAAAGAGATCAAAAGAGACATAAGAATGCCATCCAGCAAGAAACCGTCATTGATCCTATATATACCAAAGATTTTGAAACGAAAATCAAAGGGATGAGTGAGAATCGTTTAATCCTGGGTTTCAACAAGTTCACCATACCAGATAGTAAGATATTTGAGATTGAACTTTATGAAAAGGGTGGTGGCCGACACATGAAACTGGCTGTTGAGAACGAGTACATTATAAATGCTGAACTTTTATTCCCTCAAGAACAATTATGAAATTAGAAGAAGCATATCATACTTATTCATTTAGAAATGTAGGACAATTCAGAGGTATTGCTGAATCACTTGGTTATACAACAGAATATCACAATGGCGTTTTCCTATTTACAAGGAAAGATGATCACCTATCCTTACGTATTGAAGATATACGGAGTAAATCTGAGAAAACAAGGAGTATGGACAGGGAACAGCGTTCAAAAGAACGGGTTTCTACATTCTTTGATAAAGATCGTGCCAATGATTCTCATTATCGTTCCAAATTGGAAAAGGAAGGTATTAGTATTAAACGGTGGGAAAACTTGAAAGGAGGAGAAAAGGATGGTTTTACTATCATCGATCACCATCTGAAAGTCTGTTACACTGGACAGGAACTTTATGACCATGCTTATAAGCAAGGTAATCTTTTGGATGGAAAAGGAAGTCGCCTTGCTAAGGGGATTATGTCTAATATGATGGACATTCATGGGAAACAAGGGAAAGTAAGGTTTAGTGAAAATGGAATTTGTGTCTTTTATAAGAAGGAGACACTAACCATTCCAGAAAAGATGCTTGGACATAAGTTGAGTAAACAAGAAAAAGAGCAACTTCTTTCTGGTGAAATTGTCCCTATCACAACTAAGAAAGGAGATGTGTTTCTACAAGTAGATAGAGATCTAAATTCTGTTATCGTCCGGTCAAAACATGAAATACGGATTCCCAATATAATAGGCCAAACAAAAGAATTTAGTGGTTATAAGTTGACGAAGGCAGACAAGCATCTTTTAGCGAATGGCCACACACTTGACAACCTATTACTCCACAGCAAAGATGGATATATCATCGCAGACATCTCATTAACGGAAGATAAAAAAGGTATTAGGTTTGAAAACATACAAAGTATCAGTCAAGCAAAGGCAAAAGAGCTTATAAAGGAAATAACCCCTAAGTTGGAAGCACATAGTCTTAAGCTAGAAAAAGGGAAAATTCCGGATAAAAGAGACTTGGAAAGTGAATTGCGCGAAGCCATAGGCAAAAGAGACTTCGAGAAGTTAGATCAACTCAGGGAGGAAGGCTATAAACCGAGTGAAAAATACATCCGCGGTTTAGGGAATGATATGAATTTAAGCGAAAAAGAGCTAAAGGAAGTAGAAAACATATTTAGCATGGTCCCTATAGAAAAAGGAGAACGAGAGAAGCAGGTTTCCAAGCTTTTGGATGCATCTCTAAGTAATAATTTTGCTATTATCCAAGAGATCCAATCTAAAGGATATAAGTTAACAATCAATGATTTACAAATGATGCAGGAAAAAGGAGTACAACCTAACACCTTGATAGCCTTAAAGAAAATTTTTGGTATGGAATCAAAGGGGAAGATCATAGGAGAAGTTAAGTTAGCATCCGTGCCACAACATGAGAATCAAAAAGATCTAACTCGTCCGATAGCAAATACCATTAACAGAGCATTTAATGACTTATAAAAATTAATACCTATGGAATACGAAGATTTGATTGAATTGAATCAGGCTGGAGAAATCAGCGATTTAGAATTTCTCCTAGCACAAGAGGAATTAGCCGAGCTTTTCTTGAAAGACATGAAAGAAAAGGGGAAAGAGCCCAACAATCAACTAGCTATAAAATGGTTAGTTGAATATGAGAATAACCATTTATACAATAATTTATGAAAGAGGAAAGAGCAAGCGACAAGGCACTCCGACTGTTTGCGGATCTAATGATAGAAAAAATCAAAGAGGTAGCAGAAGATTGGAAAAAACCTTGGTTCTCTCCGGAAAGTGGGGGAGGATTACCTCGAAACATCGAGGGAAGGGAATATAACGGCATAAACTCATTTATGTTGTACTTACTTTCGGAAGAAAGAGGTTACAAGATGCAACTGTATATGACATTCATGCAGGCTAAGGAAGCCGGAGCATCTATTCTTAGAGGAGAAAAATCTTTTCCGGTAGTTTATTGGAACTTTTCAGTCAAAGATAAAAATGGTCATAAAATAACTATCGATGACTATAGAAAACTATCAGAGGAAGAAAAGCAGGAATATAAAGTAACACCCTATATGAAAACTTATAATGTGTTCAATATTTCGCAAACCAATTATGCAGAAATCCAACCGGAAAAATGGGAAAAATTAAAGTCCCAATTTTCTACGCCGTCTCTACGAGACGAGAAAGATATGTATACAATGCCTCTTATCGACACGCTCATCAAGGAGAAAGAATGGGTCTGTCCCATCTATTTGAGGGAAAAAGACGAGGCATATTATTTACGTGGGGAAGATGGATATATCATCGTACCCCAAAAAGTACAGTTTAAAGATGGTGAAAGCTTTTATTCAACCCTTCTGCATGAGATGGCTCATTCAACTGGAGAAGTAGGATTACTTGAAAGAGAAAAAGGAGAAATCTTCGGAGACAAAAAATATGCTAAAGAAGAACTTATTGCAGAACTCACATCAGCAACATGTGGGAAGTCTATGGGGATTTCCACATGCATTCGGGAAGAGAATGCAATATATTTAAAAAGCTGGCTTTCTACCTTAGAAGAAGATCCTAAGTTCATCTACAATATATTATCTGATGTCTCAAAAGCGAGTAACATGATTTTGGAAAAAGTAAACGGAATGGAATCTAAACTCTCTAATGAGAACAAGTTCTTATTAGCGGCAAGTCAAGTGAATATAGAAAAGTTACAAGCCCTAAAAGATATTGGATATACCCCACAGGAGCAAGATATAAAGAGACTGAAAGCGAACACGATCAGTGGAGAAGGAAGAGAAGCCATAAAAAATATATTTGGAATAGAGATAGATCACAAGAAAGAGCTCGTAGCATCCAGTATTAGAGAAAACAGGAATACGGCTTATTCAATGAATGTATAACTTAAAAAAAGAGAATTATGCTAACAGGACAATTAATCGGTTATGTAGGGGCTGATGCCCGAGTAAACAAGAATGGTAAAGGTTTCAACTTTCATGTATCATCTAAGTACAGAGGAGTAGGGGACATGGAGGACAAAACACTTTGGATTTGCTGTTTTGTCACATTTGATACAAAAATCATAGATTATATAAAAAAAGGAACTCAGATCTATGTTACAGGAGACTTATTTATTGACGTATTCAAAAAAGAGGATGGAAGTTGTGTTCCTTCTGTAAGTATGAATGTGAACAGGATAGAGTTACTAGGAAAGAACGAGAAAAAAGAAGAGTCTAATTCATAACCTATCCTTATATGGAAAAAGAAAAGAAAGATTTATCCTTTATCCTGATATTGTTATCAACTCTCATCGGAATAGCAGTATTGTTTCAATGGGCTATTGTGAATGAACTATATATGCCACAAAGAAACCTTGAAATGTGGAATAAATTGTTGGCAAAAGGAAGTATGTTCCGATTCTTATATGTCATTCTCATAGCAGGTCTCGCTTTTCTTTTTCCATATTGGAGACCTGAAAACACAAGTAAGAAATGGTTTTATACCAATTCAACCCTTACTATGGCAACCCTATTAATATTAGGATTTAGCCAGTTATCCGATTTATATAACCTCTTTGTTTTTCCAGTCATATTTATTGCCTATACATTGTTAATGATTAAAACAATGCCTTACTATTTCCGGAGATTCGTGAAACCAGACAGTAGTATCTTCGGCTTGAGCAATGAGCAGTCCTCTTTCTACTTTCGTTTTGGGACAGCAAATGGTCCCCTTACGATTCATAAACCGCAGCAAAACATTTACATCGACGGAGGCCCGGGATCAGGTAAATCAGAAAGTTGGATAAAAGGGATCATTTACCAATGCGCAGAGCGGAATTACGCAGGATTCGTTTATGATTGGGAAGGTGATCCAACAAAAGACAGGTCACCTATTCTTTCCCGTATTGCTTATGGAAGTATTGAGTATTTCAAAGCCCAAGGTAAGAGGGTTCCGAGATTTGCATACATCAATTTCGTGGACATGTCAAGAACAGTAAGGGTGAATGTCCTTTCCCCTAAATATATGACCAAAGGGAATGAATCCTTATTCATCAGGAATATTATCATGACATTAATGAAAAATCTAGAAGCAAGCTGGAAAGAAAAAACTGACTTTTGGGCAAACAATGCCATTAACTATGTATATTCCATCGCTTACAAATGTTTTAAAGAGCGAAAGCAAGGGATATGTACTCTACCTCATGTCATAGCCTTTGCTCTATCGGATAGTGATCTGGTCTTCCACTGGTTATCGGAAGATGCAGAGATTGCATTGAACATGTCTTCTATGTTAACTGCCTGGAAACTAGGAGCACAACAACAAACAGCAGGTGCAGTATCATCGGCACAGACTCCACTTGTGCTATTGAACAACAAGTATATATTTTGGGTGTTGTCACCACTACCGGAAGAAGAATTCTCTCTGGATATAACGAATCCAGAACACCCTACGTTGTTGTGCATCGGAAATGCACCATCTATCAAAGAAGCAGTATCTCCACCTATTTCCTGTATTGCCAGTGTGTTAATGTCACAAATGAATAATCCAGGGAAAAATAAGAGTGTCTTTCTGGTTGATGAGTTTCCTACTATCAACCTACAGGGAATAGATACCTTCATCGGAACAGCACGAAAACATAACGTTGCAACAATCCTTGCGCTTCAAGATTTTAATCAAGCCGTTCGGGATTATGGAGAAAAAAGTGCAAACATTCTAAAAGCTTCCTGCGGAACTCAGGCATACGGTATGACTGGTAACGAAAAGACGGCCAAAGATATAGAAAATCTTTTCGGAGAAAAAAAAGAAGCTCAAGAAAGTTATTCTCATCAGGAAAACGGGGGAGGGAGTCGTACAGAAAGCCTTCAGAAAGAAAAGGTGGTAAAAGCACGTGATGTAGCCGGACAAAATGCCGGTCATTTTATCGGAAAGATAGCAGGAGGAAGCCCTCCTTTCTTCAATGTCCAGATGGACATGTGTCATTTTGAAGAAAAGGAAATTCCGGCCTTTTCCTTGCCTGTCCGATTAGGTAAAGGTAAGGAAAAGCTTGAATTAGATATTTTAGAGGAGATTGTACAGCACAATTACATTAAAATTATCAATGAAGTAAATGAGGTACTGAAAAAAGTAAAGGGGAAAATAGAAAATAAAAATCAATCAATAACAAATTAAAAATTAAAGACATGAAAAAGATCATCCCATTTTTATTTGCAGCCGTTAATATCATTGCTGTTTCTTGTACAAAAGAAGAGCATGAACCCGAAGTATCAGGTGATTCTGGTATTTACAGAGTTATGTTTGAAGTAACAGGAGAAGATCCGCGAGGGAATGCCCATATTATAACCCTTGACGGTGTAAATATAAAAAACGAAATGACGGGTCAATCTTCCTCCTCAATAGATGAATCATTCTCCCAGGATATTTCCTATGTAACAGAATCAGAAGTACAACAGATAGCCATTCAAGGCGTGTTGTATTCAAATGAATATGCAGAGTTACGAATGAAAGTCACTAAAGATGGGTGTACTGTTTTTGACGAAAGTAAGGGTATAGATCCACAAAATGGTACAGACAAAACTATAGAATTACGTTACACAACCTTGGGACAATAAAGAACGATTAATCCTAATTGATTCGTTTATAAATGGATTAATTAGGATTAAAGTATAACCAAGATTTGGTAAAGAGTCTATTATTTTGTATTTTTGTATATATTAAAATCATTGATTTTCAATCATGAAAGTAGATTTCAATAGAATCAAGATAGAGATTTCTCTTCCAGATTTTCTTCTTAACCTAGGATGGAAATTCGTAGCTGGCTCATCTAACTCCAGTCCAAAGATGAGCAATGGTGTTCATACCATTGTTATTAAAAGGAATTCAATGAAGCAATACACATATTGGGATGTGCATAGCGATAACATTCGCGGGAAAAGTATCATAGACTTGATGCAACAACATGTGTTAGAAACAACGGGAAAACAACTTTCATTGCGGGAAGTCGGTGAAATCTTACAAAATTACCTGAATACAAATTTGATTATAACTCCTGAAAACAGTCGGTATGATGTTGGTGGAACAAGTTTAAACCAAGAAGAGCTCAATCTCTATCTCCATCAACTGAAGCCATATAATGGTAATTATTTACAAAAAAGAGGCATTACTCTTGATAGTATCAATAGTCCAGTATTCAAGGATATTTTCTTCATAAGAGAAGTACGCAATAAAAACAGTGTATATAAAAATATATGTGTAAAAATGTATAATGACAAAGGCGTACAAGCTATATCCCAAAGGAATGAGACATTCAAAGGGATCATAGGAGGAAAGTTCGATTGTCTTGCTACTAGTAACCATGACAAACATCGAGCTATTGACATATTATATATAGGAGAGTCTATAATAGATTGCATATCACATTATCAAATGCACCATACCGGTTCATCAATGAATCTAGTATACGTTTCAACAGAAGGTACATTAACAGAAGGGCAAATGAAGCTCGTCCGTATCATTTTTGAGAAAAATGAAGTAAAAGCATTACACAGCATATTCGATAGGGACAAACAGGGGTATAAATATACTTTATGGCTTGATAACTACTTATATGGGAAAAAGCATGAAGTAGAAAGTATGGATACCTCCGATATGGAGAAAACAGTAAAAGAATTAAAATGGGTGGAATTACCAGAAGAAAAAGACTGGAATGATGAATTAAAAAAGAAAAGTGGAATAGAGTAAATAAAAATTCCCTTCAAAATGAAGGGAATTTTTATTTCAATACTGAAGAAAGAAATGTCTATCATCCTCTTTATTATAAACAAATATAGGATTATCCTTATACCCATCAGAAGAAATATTATAGCTATCAAAATCTAGTTCTGTAGCTAAACGCACTTTGTCTTGTTTAGATATATGATGCCTATGGCTTAATACGCTAACCAAGGTAGTTCGACTGCTATTATTTTCAGCCAAAACTGAAAGTTGTTTTAGATTATATGGGTAAATAAAGCCAAACAATTCCTCGTTGACTACCACCACGCGAATCTGATCATCATTTATTTCAAAAATATTACTTGTCTTCATTGCTAAAATTTTACTTACGGAAAAAATACTCTATGGCCGAATGAACGAGAATATAGTGTGTATCTGTCTGTCGACACTGTCCAGCATAAGGATTTGGGAACTGCAAAGCCAGTGCATCATAAACAAATGGAAGTTCCCGTTTGATACGTTTAACCAATAAGCGGTAAGAACATTTTCGAGAACGGTTCATCAATCGAGCCCATTCTCGACAAGAAATCTGTGTACAATTCGCTTCGTAAACCATAAATATCAATTATTTAAGAGTAAAACAAAAGATCATCATTTGGAAAATGACAAAGAATTAAGACAATCTTGAATACTTTGATTCTCGGGCAAATACAAATCCAGTTCAACAGTAACACCTTTCACATTAAGTTGTTGAATTTCTGAAAGTAAAACATATCCAAATTCCCACTCTAAAATATGGTAATATCCAAATAAAAGCCAATCATCATCATTACATGGCTCTGCTTCTGTAATCAGCCAACAAGCATCAGTAAAAGGCAAGTAAAACCTAGCAATAACTATAGCCTTCTTTCCTTGTCCATCTTTGGAATATAAGGGGTTCTCCATAAAAACCTCCTTTAATTGCTCTGTAACAACAACCATACGCATAAAAATAAAAAGTTAAAACTCGAATTATTCTTCAGCTAGATTCAAGACCTTTTTTTGAAACCATTGTCT
>OLOD01000348.1_pt1 | contig 37195 bp, 29 predicted proteins | sample 1671921 | NCBI WGS metagenome assembly OLOD01 (sample SAMEA3136626, study PRJEB25190) | human gut metagenome | biome: human gut; feature: human-associated habitat; material: faeces | place: Austria | collected 2013
TTCGCCGAGAGAATACCGAAAGCTGAGAAACAAATTCTGAAATCCACAAAGAGGATACCACCGAATTATCAAAACAATGATTTGTGATATCCTCTTCTCACTTTTGCTATTCTTATTTTACAAACTCAGCCGAATAATAATACATATACTCATTATCTGTATCTATGTATTCTCCTGTAATGTCCTGTATGTCTGACAATTCCAGGAGAATCATTATATCTATATCAGAATCTGCCTTATAATCTCCTCTTGCATAGGATCCATATAAAATTACTGTCTTTAAATGACTTCCATATACCTTCCGTAATATTTCAGTATACTGATCTAACAGCATCTTTATCGTTACCGGCATTTGTCACAACAATGTCACAAAACCCTCATTCCCCGCTCACTGCCTATTCCCACAAGCCCTGTAAATACAATACTTAGGGGAAATCATACCCGGATTTTATGAAGTTTTTATGAACAAAATTTCACATTTTTCTTTTCATTCCTGTCAAAATCATGTAGAATAGAGACTGGTGAATTAAACCAATTTAAGCAACGAGGAGTTATTATGAATCAAAAAGCATTAAATGCATTGGAATATCCAAAAATCATAGAAAAACTTACAGAAAAAGCGTCTTCTTATATGGGAAAACAGCTCTGTAAAAACCTGGAACCATCTACAGATCTGGAAACGATTCGCCTGATGCAGGTACAGACAAAAGATGCTTTGACAAGACTATTCCAAAAAGGATCCATTTCTTTTGGAAATGTCAAAGATATCCGTGGTTCTCTGAAACGTCTGGAAATCGGCAGTGCTCTTAGTATTCAGGAAATTCTGGCAGTCTGCGGACTTCTTGAAAACACTTCCAGAGTCAAAACTTACTCTCGTAAAGAACGTAACGATCTTCCTGGTGACTCTCTGGACAGCATGTTTGATGGACTTTCTCCACTCACACCTTTGTCCACAGAAATCCGCAGATGCATTCTCTCCGAGGAGGAAATCAGCGATGATGCAAGCCCTGCTCTCCGCCAGATCCGCAGAAACATGAAGATCACCAACGATCGTATCCATACACAGCTTGCAGGGCTGGTAAACGGCAGTGCCCGCACCTATCTACAGGACTCTGTCATCACTATGCGAAATGGCAGATATTGCATTCCTGTCAAAGCCGAATACAAAGGGCAGGTTCCCGGTATGATCCACGATCAGTCTTCTACCGGCTCTACACTTTTTATCGAACCAATGTCCGTAGTCAAGTTAAACAATGACATGCGCGAACTGGAACTTCAGGAGCAGAAAGAAATCGAAGTGATTCTGGCTGATCTCAGCCAACAGATTGCTACTGAACAGGAAGCAATTTCACTCAATCTTGAACTGATGGTTCAGTTGGACTTTATTTTTGCAAGAGCAACGCTTGCGATGGAAATGAATGCAAGCGAACCTGTCTTTAATGATGAAGGACGCATCAACCTCAAAAAAGCACGTCATCCCCTGATCAACAAGAAAAAAGTCGTTCCAATCGATATCCGTCTGGGTGATGAATTTGATCTGCTTGTTATCACCGGTCCAAACACCGGCGGCAAGACTGTTTCCCTGAAGACAGTCGGTCTGCTCACTCTCATGGGACAATCCGGTCTTCACATTCCAACTCTGGACCGCAGTGAACTTGCTCTCTTCCACGAAGTTTATGCTGACATCGGTGATGAGCAGAGTATTGAACAGTCATTAAGTACCTTTTCTTCCCACATGACAAATATCGTCTCTTTTCTTGGAAAAGCAGACCGTCATTCCCTGGTTCTGTTTGACGAGCTCTGCTCCGGAACTGACCCGACGGAGGGTGCTGCACTGGCCATCTCGATTCTCTCTTATCTGCATGAACGTGGAATCCGCACCATGGCAACTACTCATTACAGTGAACTGAAAGTTTTTGCCCTTTCCGCTTCCGGTATCGAAAATGCCTGCTGCGAATTTGATGTAGAAACATTGAGTCCGACTTATCGCCTGCTAATCGGTATTCCTGGAAAAAGTAATGCATTTGCAATTTCTTCCAAACTCGGAATCCCTGAATCCATCATTGAAAAGGCACGCGAACAGATCAATGAACAAGATGAATCTTTTGAAGACGTACTGACCTCGCTGGAAGAAAGTCGTATCACAATTGAGAACGAGCGCACAGAGATTGCACAGTACAAATTGGAAATTGAAACGCTTAAGAAACAGCTGGAAAACAAACAGGAAAAACTGGATGTTCAGAAAGAGCGTATCATCCGTCAGGCAAACGAAGAGGCACATAAAGTTCTTCAGGATGCTAAGGATTACGCTGACCAGACTATGAAGCTTTTCCATAAATTCCATAATGAATATGTAGACACCGCTGCTGTTGAACGTGAACGTCAGCAGCTTCGCCAACGTCTCAACAAAGCAGAACAGAAAATGGCTCAGCCAACCCCCAAAAAGAAACCAAAGAAAGTGCTCACAGCAAAAGATATCCACCTGGGCGATACTGTCCGTGTTCTCAGCATGAATCTCAAAGGCACAGTAAGTACCCGCCCGGATTCTAAAGGTTATCTGTTTGTTCAGATGGGAATCATTCGTTCCAAAGTCCATATTTCTGATCTGGAGCTGATTGATGAACCAGTGATCACCACTCCGTCTCTTTCCAAGACCGGGGCCGGAAAAATCCGTATGTCCAAATCAGCCAGTGTCTCTACGGAAATTAATCTTCTTGGAAAAACCGTCGATGAAGCAGTTGCAGAACTGGACAAATACCTGGATGATGCTTATATTGCACATCTAAAAACTGTACGAATCGTTCACGGCAAGGGAACCGGTGCACTCCGCAAAGGCGTTCACAATTACCTGAAGCGCCAGAAACATGTAGCCTCTTATCGTCTCGGTGAATTCGGCGAGGGTGATGCAGGTGTAACAATTGTAGAATTCAAAAAATAAGTGAAAGGCGAATACCATGGTAACAAAACAGAAAATCTTAATCGTAGATGACGACAACAACATTGCTGAACTGATTTCTTTATATCTTACAAAAGAATGTTTTGAAACCAGAATTGTAAATGACGGTGAACAGGCTCTGAAAGACTTTGCTTCTTTTCAGCCAGATCTGATCCTCCTGGATCTGATGCTTCCTGGCATTGACGGCTATCAGGTCTGCCGAGAGATCCGTCACACATCTGATGTGCCGATCATCATGCTTTCTGCCAAAGGCGAAACCTTCGATAAAGTACTTGGTCTTGAACTGGGGGCAGATGACTATATTATCAAACCGTTTGATACCAAAGAACTGGTTGCCCGTGTGCGTGCAGTCCTGCGTCGATTCAAAGTACGTCAGCCTGCTGGCAATCCGGATGAAAAATGTGTCAGCTTTCCAGATCTGACAATCAATCTGACAAATTACTCTGTCACATATATGGGAAAACAAATTGATATGCCGCCAAAAGAACTGGAGCTTCTCTATTTTCTGGCCGCATCTCCAAACCAGGTATTTACCCGCGAACAATTACTGGATCATATATGGGGATATGAATATATCGGTGACACTCGTACCGTAGATGTCCACATTAAAAGACTGCGCGAAAAAATTAAAGACCATCCTCAGTGGAGCCTCTCTACTGTATGGGGTATCGGATACAAGTTTGAGGTCAAAAACAAATGAAAAAGAAACTGACAACGGTGTTTTTTACCACATATATACTGCTTGGTGTCCTTGGTTTTTTGCTGGTAACATATGTCGGTTCTCACCTGTTAGAAAATCGCCTGGAAAAATCCATAAGTGCAGATATGTACCAGACAGCTCACCGCATTGCAGAAAATAATCTGGTCAGTCACAACATCACTTCTTCTAATATGGAGGAGATTCGGAACAATCTTTCCCTTGCTGCAAACTATCCTGATACGATCATCTGGATCATCAACAGCAACGGACAGATCATCCTCAGTACACGCAAAGATATCTCACCGGATAATCCAATTAACTTAGAAGGCTTCAACCCAGCCTCCTGGGACAGCAATTATTATCAGATTGGTGATTTCTACGGATATTTTCCCGAGACACATCTCAGCACGATTGCACCAATCACCGAGGATATGACAACGCGGGGATACGTTGCCATTCATTATCTGATGAGTGACTTGTATCAGAACCGCAGCACTCTGCTCTGGATCATTCAGATTTTGTATATTCTCACTTATCTCGGTGTAGCTTTGCTGTTTTTCTGGTATATCCGCTGTATACGCAGGCCATTTCAGGAAATCACAAAGGGAGCTTCAGAATTTGCAAACGGAAATCTCTCCTACCAGATTCCTGTCGATTCAGAAAATGAGCTGGGATATCTTGCCAAGAATCTGAATTATATGGCTGATAAACTAAATCGTAACGGTGAATACCAACGACAGTTTATTTCCAATATTTCACATGATTTCCGTTCACCGCTTACTTCGATCAAAGGTTACGTGGAAGCGATGATCGACGGAACGATTCCAGTGGAAATGCAGGAAAAATATTTAAAGATTATTTCATACGAAGCAGAACGTCTGGAAAAACTTACCCGCGGACTTCTGACTCTGAATGAACTGGATATCCAGAAACGTATGCTTCATATCCAGCCCTTTGATATCAACAGTGTGATCAAAGCGACAGCTGCATCCTTTGAAGGCTCCTGTACCAGTCGCAATATTCTTCTGGAACTGATTTTATCCGGAAAGGAACTGATGGCACAGGCAGATATGGAACAGATCCAACAGGTGCTGTATAACCTTTTGAGCAACGCGATCAAATTCAGCCCGGACAATTCCACGATTACACTTGAGACTACCGAAAAAAACGGCAAGATCTTTGTTTCTGTTAAAGATCATGGCATTGGAATTCCAAAGGCAAGTCTCCAGAAGATCTGGGAACGATTTTATAAGATTGATCGATCCCGAGGCAAGGATCAAAAAGGAACCGGCCTTGGTCTGGCAATCGTCAAAGAGATTCTTCATGCACATGGACAACACATCAATGTGATCAGTACAGAAGGTGTTGGAACAGAATTTATTTTTACATTAGAAAAGGCAAAGTAGAGAATTCATCCACTTTGCCTTTTATCGTTTATATTTTTTCTTATTCCCACGTATGGTTATGAAGCTGTCCCTGAAGCTGCATATGATCAAAATGATTCTGCCGCAGTGCCTCATAAAGCACGATTGCCACTGAATTACTCAGATTCAGTGAACGGATCTCATTGATCATTGGAATCCGTACGCAGTTATCTTTATGTTCCATCAGGATTTCTTCCGGGATTCCGGCACTTTCCTTGCCAAACATAATATAACAATCTTCCTCGTATTGCACATCTGTATAAGTCTTCAACGCCTTCGTTGTTGCATAATAAATTTTCGCATTTGGATTCTTTTCCAGAAAATCTTCGTAGTCCAGATATGTCGTTACATCCAGATCTTTCCAGTAATCCATACCAGCTCTTTTGAGTGCCTTCTCACTGAGACTGAATCCCAGAGGCTCGATCAGATGTAGTTTCGTATCTGTTGCAACACATGTTCTTCCTATATTTCCTGTATTTGCCGGAATTTCAGGTTCCAGCAGTACAATATTAAGCTTTGCCATCTTTTCTGTCCTTTCCAGGTATAATTTCCGTCAAATGGAGTCTCGGACGTTCCAGATATCTGGTAATTTCGCCACTGTGAAGCAGACGGTCGTTTCCACTGTCTGCATATCCAATCACAGCTGCATGGATTCCATGTGCCTCTAATTCCCGCACCAGTGCATCTCCCTGCGCAGTGCCAATCAGCACAGATCCCTTCGCCTCCAGTTTATACGGATCCACATCCAGCCGTTCACAGACTTCTATCGTCTCCTGGCGGATTGGAATTCTGCGAAGATCTACATCCATACCAACTCCAGAAGCTTCTGCCATTTTCCACAGACCACTTAAAATTCCACCGTTCTCTGTAAAATACAATGCAGAAAACCCAGCTTCTTTCCAAAATCCATCTTCTTCTGAAATCATACAATTTTTCAGTGTTTCCACCCCCATACGGAGAAAACTCTCTGAAAAATATGTTCTGAGCTTATCCCACTCCCGGCAGATCAGTTCCAACGTACCTGATATACCTGTCTCTCCTGCCACCACCAGGTCATCTCCCGGATATATTCTTCCTGTAATTTCCGCCTGCAGTGTTTCTAACGCCTGCTGTCCTAGTTTCATACTCTTCCTCCAGTGTTCTAATTTCCAGTTCTCCTTTTATAATAAAATAGAAAGAACACTTGGTACAACCATCGCAAGAACCAGTATCACTGCGATCACCGCTGTAATAATTTTTCTTTTTTTCGGGTCAAACATTCCCATCTTCGTCCTCACCTCTCCTATTTTCAAAAATGCCTCAGCATTTTTATTGCTCGCCACCTGCAGAGGTGTGAGTCATCTCACATCTGATATAATCAACTTTTTCCACTCAGCCATTTATAACTGAACAACCTCTGTATATGCATTATTCGACAATGGATCACGTTTCTCATAATCAAACAGAATCACCGTTCCATTCTCAAACACTTCAATATGTGCTGTTTTGGAAACCTGGTTATTCTTCCGGTAGTTCCATACTGCTGTCTCATACTGTTTCTGGTCCGGAGCAAATACAGGGCGCTTCTTAAGTTTTTCTCTCAGGTAAAGATCATACAACATTTTCTGTGCAGCCACTTCTGTCGGAACATCTGTTTCTTCTTGCAGATATTCCAAAAGTATCTCATAACGCCGCATCCTGGAATGCGAGATCTCACTGTAACCTTTTTTCTCATAAAAAGAACCCAGTTTCTCGTAAAAAGTAAAAGCATCCTTTTCAAGCGGTACCAAATATTCCAGTGTATGCCAAAACTGACCACTATTATAATACACTTCTACCATACTTTCCACCATTTTTAATTTTAGAACTTCTCCATAGGTAAGCCAGTTCGTGGAAAGCACTTCATATGGTTCTTTTTCTTTATAAACGATTCCGTAGACTTCGGCCTCTTTCTGCATCAGCGAGCCTTTCAGAACTTTCAAGAATCCAAGCTGAAGCTGATCCGGTTTCATCTGGTATACATCATTAAATGATTGATGAAAAGTATCATAATCCTCATACGGAAGCCCTGCAATCAGATCCAGGTGTTGATGGATATTTCGGAAACTGTGAACTCTGTTTACACAATGTTCCAGTTTTTTCAGATCCATATGTCGGTGAATAGCCCGAATCGTCTCCGGATTCGTTGACTGCACACCGATTTCCAGCTGAATCAGTCCAGGGCGCATCTGTGACATCAGCTCCATCTCTTCCTCTCGAAGGAGATCTGCGGAAATTTCGAAGTGAAAGTTTGTCACACCATTATCATGTTCCAGAATATATTTCCAAATTGTCATAGCATGTTCATGTTTACAGTTAAAAGTACGGTCCACAAATTTCACCTGTGGAACTCTGTGATCCAGGAAAAACTGCAATTCTTTTTTGACCAGTTCCAAATCCCGGAAACGAAGTTTCTTATCTATGGAAGACAAACAGTAGCTACAGGAAAACGGGCATCCCCTGCTGCTCTCATAATAAATGATTCTGTTCTCAAATTTCTCCAGATGCTCATAAACAAATGGAATTGCACTTAAATCCATCAGTTCCCGCCAGCCGTTATGAATGATCTTATCACCAGTTCTGTATGCAATTCCCGAAACTTCTTCAAGGCTGTCTTTCCCATCTATGTAAAATTCCAGAAGATCATGAAATGTCTTTTCGCCTTCTCCTACCATAACTCCGGTCATCTCCGGCATTTCTGTCAGGAATTTTTCAGCATCGTAAGAGACCTCCGGACCGCCTGCCCAAAAAGCTGTTTTTGGAAGTATCTTAACAAGATCACGAATCAGTTCCCGTACAAAAGAAATATTCCAGATATAGCAGGAGAAGCAGACAACGTCTGCTCCACTGCTGTAAATATCTTTCAGTATCTCATCCTTTGGCTGGTTGATCGTATACTCCCTAAGGATCACATGCTCATCATAATCAGATGAATATGCTTTCAAATCATACACAGCCAGATTTGAATGAATATATTTTGCATTGCATGCTGCAAGTAAGATTTTCATGAATATACTAAACCCTTCCTGCTGTTATTCATCCAGAAGTTTCTTAAGGTCTTCTTTGGATGTCAGTCCAACCAGACGATGTACTTCCTGTCCGCCTTTAAAGATCAAAAGAGTCGGAATGCTCATAACCTTAAACTGCTGTGCAAGCCCCATTTCCTGGTCCACATCGATTTTGCCTACATTATAACCTTCTTCTGCCAGTGCTTCCACGATTGGGCCCTGACGCATGCAAGGTCCGCACCAGGTTGCCCAGAAATCAAGCAGGATTGGTTTTTCTGATTTTAAAACTTCTTCTTCAAAATTTTGTGATGTAATTGTTTTTGCCATACTAATTCTCCTTTTCTGTATATACTATTATTCAGTATTTTTACTTTGATATTTTATTCATTTTGTTATTTTTCAGTCTGCTGCCTTTTTTCTCTGACGAACATATTTACCGGCATTGATTCCCGCCATACTTCCCTCATAGACTGCCTTGGATACCTGCAGGAGTCCGCCTGTACAGTCCCCCGCCGCAAACAGACCCGGAATCGTTGTCTCCATCTCAGAATTGACTCTGACATTTCCTTTATCTGTCAGTTCCGCGCCCATCTGTCGTGCGATCTCAGTACTGCCGGCAGTCCCCAGTGCCACAAACACCCCGTCTGCCGGATAAAATGATTCCCTGTCTTCATTTTCCATTGAAGCAACATCATGTTCCATCCGAATACCCGAAACGGTATCTCCACCCTCGATTGCCTGAATTTTCATTGTGTTCACTGCAATCGGATGTTCTCTTGAAAACTCCGGTTCTCTGCCATTTGTATATATTGTCACTGATGAAGTTACATTTCGCAGTTCTTCCGCCTCATGAAGTGCAAAATCACTGTTTCCAATTACCGCCACATCGCGGTTTCTGTAGAAAAACGCATCACAGATCGCACAGTAACTGACACCTTTGCCTTCAAATTCCCGAATTCCCGGAATATTCGGTGCAGACCGCTTTCCGCCTGTTGCCAGAATCACACTTACTGTATCAAAGTTTCCAGCAGTCGTCTGGACTGTAAATGTATCAAATCCATTAATTCCAAGCACCTGTGCATCAATTATGCGAATACCCAGAGCCTTTGCCTGTGCAACTCCTCTCTCATAAAGTTCTTCTCCTGAGAGTGGTCGTTCCAGGCCATAATAATTTTCAATTTTTTCTGCTTTTGCCAGTGCTCCGATTCCATTGTTGAGCAACAGTGGGGTTAAATTACCTCTGGCAGCATACAGTGCCGCAGATATGCCTGCCGGACCTGCTCCGATAATAATTATATTTTCCATTTTATCACCTGAATTTCCCATTGCTTTATAATATACACCATTCTTTTGAAAATTTCAGCTTTTATTCTTCCATTTTTCTCTTTCTATTATACTTGACTATTGTTATTTTCTCAAGAGAATTTGTCTTATATAACTTTTTTGATACATAGTTTTTGCTGTTTTCTTAATTTTTTTACTGTTTTTTCTGTAATTTTTGTTACAATTATGATATATTTTTACTATGTTATGCTTGATTATAAACAAGGAGTTTAATCATCATGAGAAGTTTTGAATATTACACACCTACAAAGGTGATTTTTGGAAAAGATACACATCTAAAAATTGGTGAATTATTAAAAGATTATAACTGCCACAAAGTACTGATTCATTATGGCAGCGAAAGTGCTGTAAAATCCGGTCTGATTCACGAAATCAGTAAGTGTCTCACTGAAGCAGGAATCGACTTTGTCACTTTGGGCGGAGTTGTCCCAAACCCACGTCTCTCCAAAGTACGAGAAGGTATCTCACTCTGTCAGAAAGAATCTGTGGATTTCATTCTGGCTGTCGGTGGTGGAAGTGTTATTGATTCTGCAAAAGCCATTGGCTATGGTGTTGCCAATCCATGGACCGATGTCTGGAATTTTTTTCTCAAAACAGAGATTCCAAACGCCTGTCTTCCAATCGGCGCTATCCCTACGATTGCCGCTTCCGGAAGCGAAATGAGCGGTTCCTGTGTCATTACAAATGAAGATGGTTGGTTAAAACGTGGAAGCACCCGCAGTGACCTCTGTCGCCCGAAATTCACTCTGATGAACCCGCGACTCACCTATACTCTGCCGGAATATCAGACCGAAAGTGGCTGTGTAGATATTCTTCTGCATACCATGGAACGTTATTTTGTCAACATCGAAACCATGGAGATCACTGACAGTATCAGTGAATCCCTGATGCAGACCGTTATTTACAATGCACGAATCCTGCTGAACGAACCTGGTAACTACAATGCAAGAGCAGAGATCATGTGGGCAGGAAGTCTTTCTCATAACGGATTGACCGGCTGTGGAACTGGTGGTGGTGACTGGGCCTGTCATCAGCTTGAACACGAACTTGGCGGACTTTACGATGTTACTCATGGTGCTGGTCTTGCTGCACTCTGGGGAAGCTGGGCACGTTATGTTTATGATGCCAATCCGGAACGTTTCGCACAATTTGCCACCAACATCTTCGATATTCCATGTTTTGCTGATTATGAAAATACAGCACTCGCCGGTATAGAAGCAATGGAAGACTTTTTCCGTTCAATCCATATGCCAACCACCCTTCATGAACTAGGTCTGGATCTGACCGACGAACAGATTCATGAACTGGCTTTCAAATGCAGTTTTGAAGATACACGTACCATTGGCGTTTTCAAACAGTTAAACATGAAAGACATGGAAAAAATTTACGCCATGGCAAGATAAATGATTTTACCTTTACTGATCACCAGATGATTAAAGGCAGGATATCCTGAATTTTCAGGTTCCTGCCTTTTGTTTATTTTATCAAATATACTTCTGTATCATATGTACCTTTAGCCTCGCCCTCAGCATGCGTTGCAACATAAATATCGATACGATTTTTCTTGATTGCACCACCACAGTCCTCTGCAACATAAACCTGTCCGTTGATCACTACTTTGCTTCCATACGGAATCACAGATGGATCTACTGCAATCGTATGATTGGTAGTTGCCGTTACGCCAGTCGATGTAATTCCATTGGAATATGGTCCGCAACAGATACTGCACGGACAGTAATGTGTAATCTTAAATACGCCTAGATCCTGCAGATTTGCGTCTGAAGATGCCGCAACCGGTGTTCCGATCTGAACTCCGTTTTCTACTGAAACACCTGGGTCCACATCCTCCAGTGCATCTGCAAATACGCCCTCTCCACTGCCTTCATGGAGTGTTCCCGCATCTTTATCCTTATCAATTGTATCTGCTTCTTCTGTCACCGCATCCGGAAGATCCAGACAGCTTGTTGGAATATAACCTTCTGCCTCTGTTCCATCATCATTCTGATAAGTAATCCGGCTCCATACTCCATTAACTGTTCCCGTCTGTTTCACTTCATCCAGCTGAAGAACTTCCCCTACTTCTTCCCCATCTTTCCGGCTTGGATAATCCAGTACCGTAGCATCACTTTTTACTTCAACATCTTTATCTGCAGGCTGAATCTGATCCGTATCACTGAGCATCTGATTCTGAATGTATCCAATAACTTTGCTTTCATTTACTTCACAGGATACTTTGCTCCATCCATTATCACAGACTGCACTTCTCTCCAATGTATCGCCCAATGCAACGTCCCCCATTTTTTCGCTGGATTCGCCTGGTTTTGAATAGATCCCGGCATTTTTGGCTGCAACATACACGGTATCCTGTATAGCTGCAACATTAACTGAATTGCCGCTTCCATCCTCTGTTGAAAATGCCTGAAAAATTTTATTGTCTTCCTTATCAGCTTCTGTAACTGCCTGATAATCCTGTACCGCACCATACACCAGCGGTACATGACATGTCAAAGCAGTCCCCAGTAAAACTGCACATACCTTTTTTTTCACAGGTTTTCACCTCATCTCTATAACTTTACGTTTCCCCATCTCTTACTCTGGCTTATTTTAGCACATGAAACGCATGATTTCAAATTTACACAGTTTTTTCACGAAATTTTAAGAAAATCCTTAGAATTTCTTTCTTTTCAAAAGCAGCTTTACCGATTACAATAATACCTATGAAGAAGACACAAAAGATCAAACATAAAAAACACCCAAACAGCGTGCACCTTACCAAAAAAGCGCGTCTCATAAAACGCCGGCATCAGATTCGCCGACAAAAACAGTTTCTCTGCTTCATACTGTTTCTTATCATAATCCTGTCTCTGTCCTTTCTTATTTTACGACCACTCCGTACTTCCAGACAGACTCATATGATCAACTCTGCCTGCGAATCTTATCGCAGCGATGTAGAACAAGTTGCTGCAAAATACGATATGTCTGCATATGTAGATCTTATTCTGGCTCTTATGATGCAGGAAAGCTCCGGTCAGGGAACAGACGTTATGCAATCCTCTGAAGGTGCATATAACACACAATATCCTCAGACTCCAAACGGCATCACAGATGTAGATTATTCTATTGCCTGCGGAATTCAGGAACTGAAATATTCTATGACCAAAGCAGATGTTACAGGACCGAATGATATTGCCAACATCAAACTTGCTCTTCAGGGATACAATTTTGGAGCAGATGTCTATTTTAACTATCTGGAAAAAAATGGCATCACCTCCTGGTCTGAAGAAAGTTCAAAAGCTTTTGCCGAAATAGCAAGCGGAGAAACCGAGCGTTCCAAAGAAGATCCTCTATACGACACGGCCGGTCCATGGGACTATGGAGATCAGTATTATCCGGAACATGTACTTCGTTACTATCATTCCTAAATCACTTGATTCGTACAAAATGTTTTTTATAAATTTTTCAAATTTTTTCGAAAAAACATTTGACAACTACAATTATATCTGGTATTATATGTCTTGTCGATGAGGAACGCACTTCTTCACAAGACATTTGCGATAGTGGCGTAGTTGGTAACGCGCGACCTTGCCAAGGTCGAGACCGCGGGTTCGAGCCCCGTCTATCGCTCTTTTTATTTTCCGGACTGTTATGTCCGGTTTTTTGTTGCTATTTTTTTCATAGCACAAAGAAATGCTTCGGACTTTCAATAATATAGCCGAAGCATTTCCTTTTCTATCTGGTCTGATAATTTATTCTTTTATTTTACTTTTATACGCTTAACAGAACTATAAGTGCCATAATACTGTTTTCCATCAATGGTCTTATATGCCCTTACTTTAACATAATAGTTCCGTAAGGATATTTCCTTCTCCAGCAGAGCTCTTCTCTGTCGAAATAATATTTCCCGGATAATTCCAACGGATATTCCCTCCGACTGTCCCAGCATCAGGTAATGTTTCTTCAGAGGTAAAAAATTCTTCCTCTTCCCATCCTTTTTCCTGCTGTTAAACATAGCATATCATATTCTGAAAAAAGAGAGGAAGCTTTTTCCTCTCTTTTTCGGCATTTCCTGCAAATTAATTTTATGTTTAATATTGACTCATCATAATCAGTGATGGAATAAACGAATTCCGGTAAATGCCATAACTATTCCATATTTATTACAGGTTTCGATTACCGCATCGTCTCGCACGGAACCACCTGGCTGAGCAATAAACTTCACGCCGCTCTTATGTGCTCTCTCAATATTGTCACTGAACGGGAAGAATGCATCCGAACCAAGTGTCACATCTGTAAGCTGATCCAGCCATGCTCGCTTCTCTTCTCTTGTGAATACTTCCGGCTTTTCTGTAAATACATTTTCCCATGCACCGTCAGCCAATACATCCATGTACTCTTCTCCGATGTAAACATCAATTGCATTATCTCTCTCTGCACGGCTGATCGTGTCTTTAAACGGAAGATTCAGTACCTTCGGGCTCTGACGTAAAAACCAGTTGTCTGCTTTCTGTCCGGCAAGTCTTGTACAATGTACACGTGACTGCTGTCCTGCTCCAACACCAATGGCCTGACCATCTTTAACAAAGCATACCGAATTGGACTGTGTATATTTCAGAATGATCAGAGATACCTTCAGATCTCTCTTTGCTTCTTCTGTAAGTTCTTTGTTTTCTGTCACGATATTGGAAATCAACGCATCATCGATTGCAAGTTCCTGGCGTCCCTGTTCAAATGTCACACCAAATACCTGCTTATGTTCCAGTGGAGCCGGTACATAATCTGGATCGATCTCAATCACATTATAATTTCCTTTTTTCTTCTGTTTCAGTATCTCCAGTGCTTCCTCTGTATATCCAGGTGCGATCACACCATCTGAAACTTCCCTTTTAATCAGCATCGCAGTATCTTTGTCACATACATCTGAAAGAGAAATAAAATCGCCAAAAGAAGACATTCTGTCTGCTCCTCTAGCTCTCGCATATGCACATGCCAGTGGGGAAAATTCTTTCCAGTTCATGTCATCTACCCAATAGATCTTTGCCAGTGTCTCTGTAAGCGGAAGTCCTACTGCAGCTCCTGCAGGAGAAACATGTTTGAAAGAAGTTGCTGCCGGAAGTCCTGTTGCTTTCTTAAGATCACGAACCAGCTGCCAGCCGTTAAATGCATCCAGAAAATTGATATAGCCCGGTTTGCCGGAAAGTACCTTGATTGGAAGATCCTGTCCTTCTTCCATATAGATTCTGGAAGGTTTCTGATTTGGGTTACATCCGTATTTTAACTGTAATTCTTTCATCTCTGTACTCTCCTTACTGATTTTTATTTACGATTTTTGTATTATATGTTCCTGTTGCAATATCAATATAGCGTACAAACAAAGAAACTTTGTTATCTGCATTCAAACTGTTCCAGAGAAGTTCTGTGAATGCATCCATATCATCCGGGATATCGACCAACTTTGGTTCACCCTCAAAGCTTGGTAACGGATTACCATCACATTTATAGGTATGAATGAAACGTCCCTCTCCCGGAACTGCTTTTTCGTAAGCATATGTATATCTCAGACAAGAATCCGGATTACCGTTATCACTCTTCAGAATAGACATCGCATAGCTGTAATTTCCATTCTCGATATGCATCACACCGGAAATTCTTGGTGTGTAGTTCGGTCCGTCCGGCTCAAATTCACGTGATCTTAAGGACTGCTCAAAAGTCAGCTGTTTATCCAATCCCTCATAAATAGTATCTGTCTGATCACCATTTGTCACAATTGTCTTATTTCCAAGAACACGTACCGGAGCATAAATGATCAGGCTCGGATCTGTCAGTTTTGAAGGATCAAATGCCTGTGTACGAATTCCCTCACCATCTGTAACAAATACACGGTTTCTACTGTTCTCACTTCTTCCCATGATGAAGTATGCGGTAACTGCCTTTGTTCCGTCTGCAGAACGTCCGATAATGATTCCTCTGCCCGGATAAGAATTGTTTTTCAGTTCATTTTCCAGTGAAATTTTTTCCATGATCATTCTCCTTTAGTGTGATAAAGTAAAGCGACCGCCTGTTTCCAGGCTGCCCAGGCGGTCGGCACGTTCACTTACTGCACTCCCTGTAGTTCATCCTACTTCCGCCAGTCATGCAGTCGTTGTAATCATAATATACTATCTTATTTCATTTAGCAAGAACAAAAATAAATACATCAGCTAAATATTTTTTATTCAGTTACTTTATTCGTCTACGCTATAGTTCGGTGCTTCTTTTGTGATATGGATATCATGCGGATGAGACTCTTTCAGAGAAGCAGCAGAAATCTTAATAAATCGTCCTGTTGTCTTAAGCTTCTCAATTGTTTCTGCGCCACAATATCCCATACCGGAACGAAGGCCGCCCATCAACTGGAATACAGTGTCTTCCACATGTCCTTTGTATGCAACACGTCCTTCAACACCTTCCGGAACAAGTTTCTTCGCATCCTGCTGGAAGTAACGGTCTTTGCTTCCATTCTCCATAGCTGCAATGGATCCCATGCCACGGTATACTTTGTATTTACGTCCCTGATACAGTTCGAATGTTCCCGGGCTTTCATCACATCCGGCGAAGATGCTTCCCATCATGCAGACATTTGCACCGGCTGCAATGGCCTTGGTAATATCTCCGGAATATTTGATACCACCATCTGCAATAATCGGAATTCCGTAGCGGTTTGCTACTTCATAACAATCCATAACAGCAGTGATCTGTGGAACACCAATACCAGCTACAACACGTGTTGTACAGATAGATCCAGGTCCGATACCAACCTTAACTGCATCAACACCAGCATCGATCAGAGCCTTTGTAGCAGCTCCTGTTGCAACGTTACCTGCGATAACCTGCAGATCCGGATATGCGTCTTTAATCTGACGTACTGCACGGAGAATGTTCTCTGAATGTCCATGTGCTGAATCAATAACAATAACATCTACGTTTGCTTTTACAAGTGCTTCAACACGTGCAAGAACATTTGATGTGATACCTACTGCAGCACCACAGAGAAGACGTCCCTGTGCATCTTTGGCTGCCAGAGGATATTTGATCTGTTTCTCAATATCTTTGATTGTGATCAGACCTTTTAAATTAAAATCATCATCTACAATGGGTAATTTCTCTTTTCGGGATTTGGCAAGAATCTTCTTTGCCTCTTCAAGTGTGATTCCTTCTTTGGCTGTGATCAGTCCCTCAGAAGTCATGCATTCTCTGATCTTCTTTGTAAAATCAGTTTCAAACTTCAGGTCACGGTTGGTAATGATGCCAACAAGTTTCTTACCTTCTGTAATTGGAACACCAGAGATACGGAATTTTGCCATCAGATTATTGGCATCTTCCAGTGTATGGTCTGCGGATAAAAAGAATGGATCTGTAATAACACCGTTCTCAGAACGTTTTACCTTATCTACTTCCTCAGCCTGTGCTTCGATGGACATATTTTTATGAATGATTCCAATACCACCCTGTCTCGCCATGGCAATTGCCATTCTGTGCTCAGTAACGGTGTCCATTCCTGCGCTCATCATAGGAATGTTCAGCTTGATTTTTTTCGTTAAGTGCGTTGTAACATCTACCTGATTCGGAATTACTTTTGAATATGCCGGAACTAACAGAACGTCATCAAATGTAATGCCTTCACCAATGATAGTACCCATTGCATTTCCTCCCTTGTATTTATGTTAGTTTGATTTTGATTCAAAGTGTAACAAAAATAACTTACAGTGTCAATCCAAAAAAACTTTGCTTGGAGCTGAATTTTTGATAGCCTGTGCCATCTGTTCATCTGGTTCGATAATAATCTTACAGTTTTCTCCACCTCTTTTTATAATAACGGCAAATCGTCTGTGCTGCTGATTTCCGGAAGAATAATCCAGTGTTTTCAATCGGCTGTTACCATTGTAATAATCCATTCTGTGTGAATCAAGAGGCGCGACCAAATCTGCCTCACGCAAGTTCATGGACATAACTTTTTTCCGTTTGGATTTTGACATGACCATATCAATGTCAAATTCTCCATTTACAAAAAGGTACTCATACTCCAGATCTGTCCGCGGAATCACAAAATACGATGCAACACCTAACGCAACTGCAACGAGAAGAAGGATCGGACTGATAAAAAGGCCTGCACCCACTGCCAGGACTGTCAGTACGATCATTCCATATTTGACTATGGAATCTTTTGCTGTTGGTTCTTTTTTAACCAGTAATTCTGAATAAAGATCGCTCATATGTACATTCTCCTTAATATATATAATATTTATTAAATTTTATCACAAAAAGGGATCAGCGTCTATGACGCCAATCCCTTAATTCGCATAAATTTATTTTACATCATGCCGCCCATTCCTGGAGCACCTGCCGGCATAGCCGGAGCATCTTCTTTGATTGTAGCAACTACAGACTCTGTAGTCAGGAGTGTAGAAGCAACACTTGTCGCATTCTGCAGAGCACTTCTTGTAACTTTAACCGGATCAAGGATTCCGGCACCTACCATGTCTACATATTTCTCGTTCAGAGCATCAAATCCAACACCTGGCTCGGATTCTCTTACTTTATTGATAATAACAGAGCCTTCCAGACCAGCGTTTGCAGAAATATGGAACAGCGGAGCTTCCAGAGCTTTGAGGATAACGTTTGCACCTGTCTTTTCATCACCTTCCAGAGTTGCAACCAGTTCTGCAACCTTCTTGGATGCATGAATATATGCAGATCCGCCACCTGCAATGATTCCTTCTTCTACTGCTGCTCTTGTAGCTGCAAGAGCATCTTCCAGACGAAGTTTTGCTTCTTTCATTTCAGTTTCAGTTGCAGCACCAACACGGATAACAGCTACGCCGCCAGCCAGTTTTGCAAGTCTTTCCTGTAATTTTTCTTTATCAAATTCAGATTTTGTCTCTGCAAGCTGTTTACGGATCTGAGCAACACGGTCAGCAATTTCTTTCTTATCACCCAGACCATCTACGATAACTGTATTCTCTTTTGCAACTTTGACAGATTTTGCACGTCCAAGCTGAGCCATTGTAGTTTCTTTAAGATCAAGTCCAAGTTCTTCGGAAATTACCTGTCCACCTGTCAGAATAGCGATATCCTGCAGCATTTCTTTTCTTCTGTCTCCATATCCAGGAGCTTTAACAGCAACTACCTGGAATGTTCCTCTTAATTTATTTACGATCAGAGTTGTCAGTGCTTCACCTTCTACATCTTCTGCGATAATCAGAAGTTTTGCTCCAGCCTGAACAACCTGCTCCAGTAACGGAAGAACTTCCTGAATATTGCTGATCTTCTTGTCTGTGATCAGGATATATGGGTCTTCAAGATTTGCTTCCATTTTTTCCATATCTGTAGACATATATGCAGAAATATATCCACGGTCAAACTGCATACCTTCTACCAGATCAAGTTCTGTATGCATTGTTTTGGATTCTTCTACTGTGATAACACCATCATTGGAAACTTTTTCCATTGCATCAGCAACCAGCTGACCTACTTCTTCATCACTTGCAGAAATAGATGCAACATTTGCGATCTGTGCTTTGCCACTGATTTTCTGGCTCATTTCTTTGATAGCCTCTACAGCTGCATCTGTAGCTTTTCTCATACCTTTTCTCAGGATGATCGGGTTTGCACCTGCTGCCAGGTTTTTCATTCCTTCATGAACCATTGCCTGTGCCAGAACAGTTGCTGTAGTAGTACCATCACCAGCTACATCATTTGTCTTGGATGCAACTTCTTTGATCAGCTGGGCACCCATGTTTTCGAATCTGTCTTCCAGTTCAATTTCTTTTGCGATAGTAACACCGTCGTTTGTGATAAGCGGAGCACCAAACTGTTTGTCAAGTACAACGTTTCTTCCTTTTGGTCCGATTGTTACTCTTACTGTATCTGCAAGTTTGTTTACACCAGTTTCAAGTGCAGCTCTTGCTTCTGCACCAAATTTAATTTCTTTTGCCATGATGACTGTCCTCCTGAAATACTTAATGATCTGTAACGTTTTTTATTCTGTTACGATTATTCAACGATTGCGAGAATATCGCTCTGTTTTACGATGATATATTCTTCGCCGTCAAGTTTTACTTCAGTTCCTGCATATTTGGAATAAATAACTTTATTACCTGTAGCAACTTCCATCTTAACTTCTTTACCGTCAACAACTCCGCCAGGACCTACTGCAATAACTTCTGCCTGCTGCGGTTTTTCCTGTGCCTGTCCCGGAAGTACGATACCAGATTTTGTTGTTTCTTCTGCTTCTAACTGTTTTAATACAACTCTGTCGCCTAAAGGTACTAATTTCATGATCTATTTCCTCCTTTATTGTTGCCTTTTTCGAATTACTAGCACTCATTTCGTTTGAGTGCTAATCACTGTCCCTATATTATTTAAAATCATGATTTTCTGCAACTCTTTTCAAAGCTGTAAATTAGTATTATTTTTTTATTTATCTTTTATTTTCTCTTATTTTCTCCTGTTTTCTCATTTTCTGATTTTTAAGTATTTTATAAAAGAAAAGGCCCTTTCCCTCATAGGAAAAGACCTCTCTTTATAAACAGCTTCTGCTGTCCTTATGATTTTTTGCTTCGCTGAGCTTTAATTTCTTCAAGCTCATCAAAAATTACTTCGTTAAGTACTTTGATATAAGTTCCCTTCATACCTGATGAACGAGATTCGATTACCCCGGCACTTTCAAATTTGCGAAGTGCATTTACAATAACAGATCTGGTGATTCCTACACGGTCTGCAATCTTGCTTGCAACCAGAATACCCTCTTCTCCATCAAGTTCATCAAATATATGAATGATCGCTTCTAGTTCTGAGAAGGACAGTGTATTGAATGCAGATTTTACAACCTGTTGTTTACGGTCCTCTTCTGCATTTTCTTCATGAACCGCTCTCATCATTTCCAGACCAACCACTGTTGTGCCATATTCACTGACGATAATGTCTTCAATATCATAAGGCTTATCGTTACGATACATAAAAACAGTCCCCAGTCTTTCGCCGGCAATATCGATTGGATTGATAATACCCTGACAGTTGCTGTTTACATGTTCAAATCCAAGTGTCTGAAGATTCACATTTTCCTTTGTAGACAAAACGCCAAGGAAACGCTCATTTAACAGAGAATCTACATGTCCGCCTACGTTATCTTCAATCAGCTCGGTAATTTCTTCAACGCCCGGACATAAACTGATTCCAAGTACTTTACCCTTTTTGCTCAGTACCAGGATATTGGAACTTAATGTGTCCATCAGCACCTGACAGATATCATTAAATACAACTTTACTGGAACTGCTGTTGTGCAAAAGCTTATTGATTTTTCTGGTTTTATCCAACAACTGAACGCTCATTACGGCCTCCTTCTCCTGTTTTTTCGATGTTTTCAATCTTATGGTATAATAGTACACGTTTTGCAACGAAAATACAAGATATTTTTATATTTTTTTCGATTTTGTCCGCATTTTCAGAAAATTTATATATTTAATCTTCTTTAGACTTCTGCTCTACATAACCGCAAGTTGTCTCACTGCAGACAATCTTGTTTCCTTTTTCGACCATATAGCTTCCACAAACCGGGCATTTTTTTGCTGATGGCTTCTGCCATGACATAAAATCACATTCCGGGTTGTCGATACAACCATAATATTTACGACCCTTCTGGGTTTTCTTCAACACAACATCCTTTCCACATTTCGGACATGCCACACCGATTTTTTCATAATACGGTTTGGTATTTCTGCATTCCGGAAATCCAGGACATGCAAGGAATCTTCCATGTGGTCCGTATTTGATGACCATATTGCGTCCACAGACATCACAGATTTCATCTGTAACTTCATCCTGAATTTCAACTTTTTCCAGTTCTTTCTCAGCAGCATCCACATCTCTCTTAAGATCCGGATAAAAGTTTCTGACAACCGTTTTCCACTGCACAGTACCCTCTTCAACGCAGTCCAGAAGGCCTTCCATCATTGCAGTAAAACGAACATCTACAATGCTTGGAAATGCCTGTTTCATAATATTATTAACAACTTCTCCAAGTTCCGTCACATAAAGATTTTTCTGTTCTTTAGATACATAACGGCGGCTGATGATCGTGGTGATCGTCGGAGCATAAGTACTCGGACGTCCAATTCCCTGTTCTTCCAGTGCCTTTACAAGAGATGCTTCTGTATAATGTGCCGGTGGCTGTGTGAAATGCTGTTCCGGTTTCAGTTCAGTAAGCTGCAGCTTCATTCCCTTCTCAAGACTCTGACTGAGTACATTGCCTTTTTGATTATCTTCTTCCTGCATGTACACAGACATAAATCCGTCAAATATGATCTTGGAGGCAGCAACCGTAAAAGTATACTCTCCTGCACTGATTTTTACTGATGTTGTTTCATATTTTGCTGCAGACATACGGCTTGCTGTAAAACGTTTCCAGATCAGCTGATACAGACGGAACTGATCTCTGGAAAGAGATTCTTTGACCATGACTGGCGTTCTGGTAATATCAGTCGGACGGATTGCTTCATGCGCATCCTGAATCTTCTGGTCTTTTTTTACCATCTTTCCACTTGTAGAAACATAGTTTTCTCCATACTGTTCACCAATATAGGTTCGCGCTGCTTCATCTGCTTCCTGTGAGATACGAGTGGAATCCGTACGCAGATAACTGATCAGACCAACCGTGCCGCTTCCCTTAATATCAATACCTTCATATAACTGCTGGGCAAGACGCATTGTTTTCTGTGTAGAAAAATTCAGTGTTTTAGCTGCCTCCTGCTGCAAAGTACTGGTTGTAAACGGCAGGGGTGCATTCTTGATACGTTCGCCTTTTTTTACCTCTGTAATTTCATACTCTGCATTTTCCAGTTTTCCAAGAAGTTCATCCATCTCGGTCTTATTATGGATTGGAAGTTTCTTATCCGTGCCATAGAATTTTGCCTGAAGAGGTTTCTTCTCTCCTTTTACACGAAACTCACCTTCAAGACTCCAGTATTCTTCCGGAATAAAAGAATTGATCTCATCTTCTCTGTCACAGATAATACGCAGTGCTACAGACTGTACTCGTCCTGCACTCAAGCCTCTTTTCACTTTTACCCAAAGGAGCGGACTGATCGTATATCCTACCATACGGTCAAGCATTCTTCGTGCCTGCTGTGCATCTACCAGGTTCATATCCAGATCCCGCGGCTGTTTGATGGAATTCTTTACAGCAGTCTTTGTGATTTCGTTAAAAGAAATTCTGCGCATCTTAGACGGATCTTCTTTTAGCGCCTGCATCAGGTGCCAGGAGATTGCCTCTCCCTCGCGGTCAGGGTCAGTTGCAAGATATATCTTATCTGCTTTTTTGGCCGCTTTGCGAAGATTTGAAAGCAATTCTCCCTTTCCTCTGATCGTAATATATTTTGGTTCAAAATCATTCTCTACATCAATGCCAAACTGACTCTTCGGGAAGTCACGCACATGTCCGTTTGATGCCTGTACATCATAGTTACTCCCAAGAAATTTCTTAATGGTTTTTACTTTTGCAGGTGATTCCACTATCACCAGATATTTCGCCATGCTATCTCTCCTACTTCTCCGTTACTGTTCACTCCGTTACAGCAACACTTCTTAAACTTCCCGGGAGGCTGATCCGTGTCTTATGTTGTCTTTACATAATAATGCCTGCCTATTTCCCGGGCTAACCCCGATATTTTCAACTCCAGCAGAAGACCGCCGACTTTTTCCGGCGAAAGTCCTGTCTTCTGGATCAAAAATTCCACAGATTTTGGTTGCAAATCGAGACAACTATACACCAATTTTAAATCGGTTGCAAGTCCTAACTCATTTTTTGTCTTTACTTTAACAATTTTTTCACAATCTATTCCGAGTTCCCGAAGCAGTATTTCCGGTGTATATGCGATACCTGCCCCGTCATAGATCAATTTATTACACCCCATACTGAGTTCCTCTGTTACCGGTCCCGGTATGGCAAAAACACTTTTTCCCTGATCAAGTGCCCACTGTGCAGTGATCAATGAACCACTTTTTTCTCTTGCTTCAACGATCACAACAAGATCCGCCAGTCCGCTGATAATTCTGTTTCTTGCCGGAAAAAAATAATTTCTTGCCCGCGTCCCCGTCGGCTGTTCACTGAGTATACCACATTTTTCTCGCAGAATTCGCTGATAAAGTGCTCTGTTACCCGAAGGATAACAGATATCAACGCCATTTCCAAGTACCGCCCATGTGCCCCCTTCTCCTTCCAGTGCACCTCTGTGTGCCTCAGTATCAATCCCATATGCCATCCCACTTAATATTTGCACTCCTTCTTCACTGAGTCTCCTGGCATAACGAAACGCCTGCATACGCCCGTATGGACTGGCTGCCCTGGCTCCGACGATTGCAACTGCCGGTCGTCGTGGATCCGGTAATGTTCCCCTGACATATAAAATCTCCGGCATTCCCTCATAATGCAGAAGTTTCTGCGGATATTCCGGACTTTCTTTCGAAATCTCACGCACAAACATTTCCGTGTCACTTTTTCTGATGTTAAGAGTTCCTTCCATATAAATTATCACTCCTCTTCAGATTTTATACCCTGATTAATTCCAGTATTTTTTGTCAAATGCCCGATAGGATAACGCTTCTGCTATGTGATGTCTGTGAATACTTTCTGTCGCTTCCATATCTGCGATTGTCCGTGCCACCTTTAGAATCCTGTGATAGGCACGGGCACTGAACGGCATATTCTGAAATGCCATCTTCAAAAGCTGCCGGGCGTCTTTTTCCATCTTGCAATATTTCTCAATCTGAGCACCACTTAATTCTCCGTTAAACTGAATTCCTTCTATTTTATATCGTTCTCTCTGAATATCCTGTGCACAGATAACCCGCTCTCTGATCGTTTGTGTACTCTCCCCTTTTCGTCCACTGCTCAGTCCTTCAAAATCTACCGGGGACACTTCAGCACAAAGATCCAGTCTGTCCAGAAGCGGCTGACTTATTCTTCCCAGATACTGCATCACCTGTGCCGGTGTACACCGACATCTGTTCATATCCGGATAATGACCACAGGGACATGGGTTCATTGCCGCACATAACATAAAATCTGCCGGAAAATCATACGTCCCATATACTCTGGAGATACGTATCACCTTGTCCTCCAGTGGCTGTCTGAGAATCTCCAGGCTTCTTCTGGAAAACTCTGGCATCTCATCCAGAAACAATACACCTCTGTGTGCCAGTGTGATCTCCCCTGGTCTGGGATTTCGGCCACCACCAGCCAGAGCCTGTGCTGAACATGTATGATGCGGACTGCGAAAAGGTCTTTCTCTGATCAGAGGATCTCCTCTCGAGAGCAATCCGGCAATACTGTAGATTTTTGTCAATTCCAACCCTTCATCAAATGTAAGTGCCGGCATAATTCCCGGAATTCTTCTCGCAACCATCGTTTTTCCTGCCCCCGGAGGCCCGATCATAAGCAGATTGTGAAAACCGCTGACTGCAATCTCCACGGCTCGTTTCAGACTTTCCTGTCCTCGAATATCACTGAAATCCAGTTTTTCTTTACCCGGAGATTCTATTGTTTTTCCCACTTCTTTTCTATAAGAATCCGGACTTTGCACATAGCGTATCATTTCCTGCAGATTGCGAACTCCAATCACCTTCATATCCGGTATCAGTGTCGCTTCCCGGAGATTCTCATATGGAACAACACAAAACCGGCACTTTTCCTCCCTCGCCCTGATGATTATAGGCAAAATCCCTGATATTGCATGAATTTCTCCATTAAGGCTTATTTCTCCGGCCATCATCACCCGATCCAGCTGTTTCGATTTCAGAATATCTGACGCCGCCAAAACAGCTGCTGCTAACGGAAGATCAAATCCAGCTCCTTCTTTCTTGATATCAGCCGGAGCAAAATTCACGGTAATTCTCTTCGGTGGAAGTGCAATACCGTTATTCTTCAATGCCGTTCTGACACGATCCTGTGCTTCCTTTACCTGTGCCGAAGGAAATCCAACCATCGTAAATGTCGGCAGACCATCACTGACGTCTGCCTCCACCTGGATTGGATGAACATCCATGCCCAAAATCGCTGCTGATAGTACACTTGCAAACATAACAACCTCCTGTATGCACATGCACCTCGATCTGCACTGCTATATTTTTTAATTTATAATTGTATTATGGGAATAAAAAAAGAAATGATTTTTATTATAGTCCATTTTGCTCCGTATTGCAATAGCACATTTCGGACTGTTTTATAATTACAGAAAATGAAGGAGGTATAAGAATGAAATTTCAACGAATTCAGGATCTGCGTATAGATTCCGATCTCTCTCAGAAGAAAATTGGTGAAATTCTTCATATCAGTCAGCGTTCTTATTCTCATTATGAAACAGGATCTCGTAATATTCCAATTGAAATGCTGATCCGCCTCGCTGATTATTATGATACCACCATTGATTATCTGGTTGGAAGAACCGATAACAAAGAACCGATCAAATGACGCAGAAAGCGAGTCAGTTTCCCTGACTCGCTTTCTGTTCTTCCCACTCAGCAATCTTTGAAATATTTGCAAGCTCATATTCATTGAAAATAGAATTCTGTTCGGCATCAAAAGTGTCCGGATCTATCGTACCCTGATACCAGGATTTACTGTTAAAATAATCCGCAATATAATCTGTTACAAACTGACGTCCATGGCGTGCATAGATTTCATTCTTTGCAAGTTCCAGCTGATCTGAACTATATGCTGAAATCTCCTCATCTGTCAGATAACGATTACTGCTCTCCGGGAAGAAATATTCTCCTGTCTCAGCCGTATTCTGTGCCTGCTCGGCCGGCGTTGGTGTAACCGTCGGATCCGGTTGCAGCTGTACCTGTGTTCTGCTCATAATACAACTTACATTTGGATATACAGAAGAAACTGGTTCTGCTGTCGTCGCACGCAGATATAATTGACCATTGTCAAATGTCAGATTTCCTGAAGCTGCATTTCCCGCTGTATCTGTAAAGGAAAATGCTGCCGCAGTTCCGGCCACTTCCGCAGTTACATCAGCAGAAACAGACTGTGTCTGTCCTGCATCTGTCTGGCTGAAGCTGAATGATACACTGTCCTGACTGATATTATATATATTAATTGTCACAAGTCCATCTGTGCTATACCAGTAATCCCAGAAATCATCCGGATTAAAACTTACTTTTTCTTTTGGTATCGGCGTTGGTGTCGCTGTTGGCCTCGGTGTCGGACTCGGAGACGGTGTCACAGGAACTTCCGTAGGTGCTGCTGTCGGCAGACTTTCCAGCGCTGCCATTGCTTCTTTCTTCTTTTGTGCCTCTCTCTCACTTTTCTGAAATCCTGCCAGAAGAAGTGCTGCTGCACTGAACATGATAAATATTGAGACCAAAATCACCAGCAGTACCTTCAGTCTGTTTTTTCTTCTCATTCGCTCACCTCTGTTATTGCTTTTGTACTTTATTTTTTCTCTTTAATAATACCTTTTCTGTATGCGTCAAGCAACTGTCGCAGTTCACCGATACGTTCTTTCAGAGCTCTTCCTGTGTCTGTATCCCCTACTAAACGACGTTTGGATGTATAATGTACGGATACTCTGTTGGATACAATATCACTTTCTTTAGATATTGCCTGCTCCTTGGATGTAAAAGGCTCATGTGCCGTCAGCACCAGGCCATAAGAATTGTAGATCAGCGTATATCCGGCAATTCCTGTTACTTTCTGATAAGCTTTGCAGAATCCTCCATCAATAACAATTACTTTCCCATTGCATTTCACCGGACTCTCACCATCCCCCTGATGCACAGGAACATGTCCATTGATGATATGGCCGGTTTCCGGATCCAATCCAAATTCCCGTATCATTCCATCTACTACTTTTTCATTTTCAAGAAGATGATAATACGCACCTTTTGTTTCTTTGTGAGTTTCCTTATCCGCAATAAAATATCGTTCAAATGTAGTCATTTTATCCTTGCCAAATAGCGGCGAAGACGGACTTGCCCAGATAAACCACAAAATATCTCTGCCCTTACGCTGTTCTTCTCTGTCAACCGCATAAAATGCTCTCCGCACATATGCCTCCAGAACGTCATACAATTCACGTCCCTTATAAGTTTTTCCGTAAATCTGAATTTCCTTCAGACTTCCGTCTTCATTTAATGGAATACATCCATGAAACAGAAGATTTCCATTATATATCTTATAAAGTCCACCTTTGTCCAGCAACAACCGCATATGATTCTGCAATTTTTCGCAGTTTCGGAATGCAGTTTCCAGACGTTCCATCACATCCAGTTCTCCCGGAGTAAGTTCATACGGATGCTTCCAGTCAATCGTTGGAAATTCTGTATCAAGCATTGGATATTCTTTTCCATCTGCCAGTGTAACCGTACCTTTTTCCGGATTGATCCGGTGCAGCAGACATCTGTCTTCCATATGAAATTCTTTATGTCTTCGAAGCAGCTGTCCCTCCAGCTTAAACTGAATGATTGCAATTGCTTTATGCATCTTCTGTCCAAGTTCTTTTTCCAGTGCATTATAATTAGATGTTCCCTTCATTTCAAAAGCAGTACACGGATCATCTTTATATACTTCCATTGCAAATGTCGCAAGCGGAAGCATATTAATTCCGTATCCATCTTCCAGAATATCCAGATTTCCATAGCGGATACTGTTACGAAGCACCGTTGCTATACAGGCTCTCTGCCCAACTGCTGCCCCCATCCATACTACATCATGATTTCCCCACTGGATATCCAGAGAATGATACTGTATCAGACGGTCCATGATAAAATGCGGGCCCGGGCCTCTGTCAAAAATATCACCCAGAATATGCAGATGATCTACAACCAGTCTCTGTATCAGTTCTGCAAGTGCAATGATGAAATTCTCTGCACGGCCAATTTCAATGATCGTATTGACAATAGAATCATAATAAGCTTCTTTGTCGAGCACTTCCGCCTTTTCTGTGATCAATTCTTCAATAACATACGCATAATCCGGAGGTAATGCCTTACGTACCTTGGATCTTGTATATTTGGACGCTGTAGTCTTGCAGACTTCGATCAAACGGTACAAAGTAATCTTGTACCAGTTCTCCATATCTTCCTCTGTCTTTTTGACCAGCTGTATTTTTTCTTTCGGATAATAAATCAGTGTAGCCAGCGCCCTCTTGTCATTATTGCTCAGTGTATGGCCAAACACATCATCGATTTTTTTGCGTACAGCACCAGAACCATTGCGAAGTACATGCGAAAAAGCCTCATATTCTCCATGCAGATCTGACATAAAATGCTCTGTCCCTTTTGGCAGGTTCAGAATCGACTGCAGATTAATGATCTCAGTAGAAGCCTTTCCGATCGTCGGATAGAGTTCCGCAAGTCTCTGTAAATACCTTAACTCCTCTTTTTTCATAATTGTCTCCTTTTCGCTATGGTAACATACCCGGCTTTTCTATCGGTAATCCCCATTTTTATAAATGATATCCATTCAGGCAATCACACCGTCAAACAATGAAAACTGATTAGACTGTGGAATATCTCCAAAGATTCCCAGATCATCCATCAGATCGATAACCGTCTTGCTGACCTTTGTCCGGTCTCTGAAATCATCCTTCGACAGGAATTTTCCCTGTTTGGCAGCATCTACGACTGCCTCGGCAGCTTTATCCCCCATTCCGTCAATACAGTTCAATGCGGGCATCAGTTTGCCGTCAATGATCTGAAAACGATTTGCCTTGGCACGGTAAAGATCGATTGGCATGAACTCCAGACCTCGTGCATACATTTCCTGTACAATACGCATATCTTTGATCGTATCCTGTTCTTTCTTTGACGCTGCATCGCCCTTTTTGCGAAGTTCTGCAAGATAGAAATCTAACCTGTCACGTCCCATACACATCGTTTCATATGAAAAAGCCGTTGCACGGATACTGAAAAATGCCGCATAATATGCAAGGGGTTTAAATACTTTAAACCAGGCAATACGCCATGCCATCATAACGTATGCTGCTGCGTGTGCCTTCGGGAACATATATTTAATCTTTTTACAGGACCAGATATACCATTCCGGAACATTGTGTTCACGCATGGTAGCTTCCCACTCTTCGCGCAGACCTTTTCCTTTACGTACAGCTTCCATGATCGTAAAGGCAAGGCTGCTTTCTACCCCCATGCTGATGAGATAGATCATAATATCATCTCGTGTACAGATTGCAGTAGAAATCGTTGCTTTTCCTTCTTCGATCAATGTCTGTGCATTTCCCAGCCATACGTCTGTACCATGAGACAATCCGGCAATACGTACCAGGTCAGAAAAATATTTCGGTTTCGTATCAATAAGCATCTGCATGGCAAAATCTGTACCAAACTCCGGTACACCCAGACATCCGAGCTTGCAGCCTCCAATATCCTCCGGTTTGATTCCCAATGCATCCGTACTTGCAAATAAAGACATAACTTCCTTGCTGTCCAAAGGAACATCACGGGCACTTAAGCCTGTCAGATCCTCCAGCATACGGATCATTGTCGGATCATCGTGTCCGAGAATATCCAGTTTCAAAAGGTTTCCATCAATAGAATGGTAATCAAAATGTGTTGTGATAATATCACTGTTCTCATCGTTTGCCGGATGTTGTACCGGCGTGAATTTTTCAATTTCCACGCCCACTGGAAGGACAATGATTCCACCCGGATGCTGGCCGGTCGTTCGCCGGATACCGGTACATCCCTGCACAATACGGTTGATCTCACAATAACGTTTGTGCTGTCCCCGTTCCTCATAATAATTCTTCACATAACCAAATGCCGTCTTCTCCGCAAGTGTACCAATCGTTCCGGCCTTAAAGGTCTGCCCTTTGCCAAAGATAACCTCTGTATATCGATGTGCATTCGCCTGATACTCACCTGAAAAGTTAAGGTCAATATCCGGTTCCTTATCTCCCTTGAATCCAAGGAATGTTTCAAAAGGAATATCAAAGCCTTCCTTACTCATCTTAGCGCCACACTTCGGGCATACTTTATCCGGCATATCGCATCCGGCCATACCTCCGAATTTCTTGACTTCCGGCGAATCAAAGTCACTGTATTTACATTCCGGACACAAATAATGCGGTGGCAGAGGATTTACTTCTGTGATACCAGACATAGTTGCCGCCAGTGAAGAGCCTACTGATCCTCGCGAGCCAACCAGATAACCATCTTCATTAGATTTCCATACCAGTTTCTGCGCGATGATATACATAACAGCATATCCATTGGAAATAATAGAATGCAACTCCTTGTTCAAACGGTCTTCTACAATCTTTGGAAGATTTTTACCATACATCTCATGTGCACGGTTAAAACAGATATCTTTCAGATCCTGATCCGAATTTTCAATAACCGGTGGAAATTTATCCGGATGAATCGGAGAGATCTTCTCGATCATATCCGCAATCTTGTTGGTATTGGTAATAACCACTTCTTCTGCTTTTTCACTTCCCAGATAAGAAAATTCTTCCAACATCTCTTCTGTAGTGCGCAGATATAGAGGTGCCTGATTATCCGCATCTGAGAATCCGTTTCCGGCCATAATGATCCGGCGATAGATTTCATCCTGTGGATCCATAAAATGTACGTCACAGGTGGCAACAACCGGTTTCTTAAACTGATCTCCAAGTTTTACGATTTTCTTATTAAGTTCAATCAGATCCTCATTGGATTTCACACGATCATTTTTTTCATCTGCGATCATAAATGCATTATTTCCAAGTGGCTGAATTTCCAGATAATCATAAAAATTGACCAGTCTGGCAATTTCCGGTTCCGGTGCATTTCGAAGAAGTGCCTGATACAATTCGCCAGCTTCACAGGCACTTCCGATCAGAAGTCCCTCTCTGTGTTCCAGAAAAAGGCTCTTCGGTACACGTGGACGACGCCTGTAATATTTCAGATGTGACTGGCTGACCAGTTTATAGAGATTCACACGTCCGGTCTCATTTCTCGCCAAAATGATCGCATGATATGTCGGCAGCTTCTTAATTGTATTCACAGATACATTTCCCTGCTGGTTCAGCGTATCCATATCAAAAATGTCTCGTTCTTTTAACATTTCCACAAACCGTACAAAAATCTCAGCCGTACATGCTGCATCGTCCACTGCTCTGTGATGATGGTCCAGAGACACTCCGACAGCCTTGGCAACCGTATCCAGTTTGAATCGGTTCAGTGCCGGCAGAAGGAAACGTGCCATACCAACCGTATCCACATATGTATACTCCTGCGGCAGCCCCTGTCGTTTGCAGTTTTCTATAATAAAACTCATATCAAAGTCCGCATTATGGGCCACCATGACAGCTCCCGCGCAAAATTCAAGGAACTGCGGAAGTATTGTCTGAATATCCGGTGCATCCATAACCATGGAATCATTAATACTTGTCAACTGTTCAATTCTGTACGGAATTGGTACCTTTGGATTCACAAACGTCGAAAAACGGTCTGTGATCACACCATTTTCGACTCTCACAGCACCAATCTCTATAATCTGACATGTAAGCGGTGAAAATCCTGTTGTCTCAATATCAAATACAACAAATTTACCATCAATCGGCTGTCCCTGACTGTTGGTAACAATGCCTTTCATATCATCAACAAGATATGCTTCCATACCATACAGGACTTTAAAATCTGAATCTTTCGGAACACATCCTCCCCATGCATCAAAACAGTGGTTTGCCTCCGGGAAAGCCTGTACAACACCATGGTCTGTAATTGCGATTGCCTTGTGCCCCCATTCGTAAGCTCGTTTTACCAGATCCTTTGCAGTCGTAACACCATCCATATCACTCATTTTGGTATGGCAGTGCAGTTCCACTCGCTTCTGTGGGCTGGTATCCATTCTGGTACTACGGAAATCTGCAATTTTCTTAATTCCAGATATTGATCCAATCGTCAACTCACTGTCAAATCGGTCAATCGTTGTTACCCCTTTAAATTTCAAAAAGGCACCTTTTTTGACAGATTCCGTAATCTCAGGTACCTGTTCATTTCTCAGAAACATTTTGATCACAATAGAATCTGTAAAATCTGTTACCGGAAAGATCAGGATTGTTTTTTCATTACGGATCTCACGTGCTTCCACATCTATAACCTGTCCACGGATGATGACTTCTCCCATCTCACCGGTAATGGATTCCAGATCAATGGTATCTCCCTCAAAATCTCTTCCATAGATCACATCCGGATTGCTGTCTTTACGGAATCCACCATAAAACTCTCCACGCTGGTTTTTCTTCTCAAATGTTTTTGGTTTCTGTTCTGTTTTATTAGTCTTCGCTTCTGCCTTTTTGCCATCCTTTACTTCCGTCGCAGCCGTTTCTTCCTCTTTCTCATCCTTCAGCGGCTCCGGTGTCAGTTTGGCATGTTTCAGCACATTCGCCACTTCCTGTCGAATCTGCAGTGCTGCATTTTTGCGATATTTGCTCTCTTCTGCCTCTACGAACTGCAGGTTGATCTTAAGATTCATTCCGCATCGTTCACAAAAAACTTTTTCCAGATATTCCACCAGAATCCCGCTTTTTTCTCTGGATATCACAGAATCAGGTAAAGTCAGATCCATCTGCTCATCTGATGGAAAAGCAATCTGTGCACGCTTAAAAAGATTGTATTCAAGCATATTGAAGTTCTTCAGTTCCACTTCCATACTGGAACGATAAACTTCCAGAAAATTGGCCGGGGAATACTGTCTGGAAAGATGAAAACGTTCAATCACTGTTACCTGTATTTCAAGGCCGGAAAAGCACTGTCTCTCAATCTGATCTTCCAGTGCCATAATATTTTTCTTATGGATCCAGCGTTCACTATGGATATAAACCCACAGTCTCGTCTTCGCCGGATTGCAGGAAACTCTTGAAACAGTTACCATCTCCAGCCATTCATGCAGCTGGTCTTTTACTTTTAAATTGGGAAATACATCGAAAAATTCTTTCTCCACACTCTATGCCTCTCTTATCCCTCCCAGTGAAGCAGTTCCTCTCTTAAAGTATCCAGAAGCTGGTCTTCCGGTACTTTCTTCACAATCTCACCTTTTTTGATCAGCAGACCGACACCAACACCTCCGGCAATCCCAATATCTGCTTCCTTTGCTTCACCAGGTCCATTCACCACGCACCCCATAACAGCAACTTTAATGTCCAATGGGATATCCTGTACCATTGCTTCTACTTTATTTGCAAGCCCGATCAAATCAATACGTGTACGTCCACATGTCGGACAAGAAACAACTTCTACGCCACCTTTACGCAGTCCCAGTGTCTTAAGGATCCGTTTGGCAGATTTTATTTCTTCCAATGGCGCGCCCGTCAAAGAAACACGGATCGTATCTCCGATTCCCTGTGAAAGAATGATTCCAAGTCCTACGGCAGATTTAATATTTCCAGAATACAGAGTTCCCGCCTCTGTAATACCAACATGAAGAGGATGATCTGTTTTTTCTGCAATCAGCTCATGTGCTTTGGCACACATCATAACATCCGAAGATTTGATACTGATCACAAGATTGTCATACCCCATCTCTTCAATGATACGTACTTTATCCAGTGCACTCTCCACCAGTCCTTCTGCTGTTACACCATGGTATTTTTCTACCAGCTCTTTTTCCAGAGAACCACTGTTGACTCCTACACGGATTGGTATATTTCGCTCTTTTGCAACATCCACAACTGCCTGAATACGGTCAGTACTTCCGATATTTCCAGGATTGATACGAATTTTATCTGCACCGTTTTCCATTGCGGCAATCGCCAGTCGATAATCAAAGTGAATATCTGCCACCAATGGAATGTGAATCTGCTTTTTGATTTCTTTCAGTGCCTGCGCAGCTTCCATAGTCGGCACTGCACAACGGATAATATCACATCCGGCTGCTTCCAGCTCCAGAATCTGGCGGACAGTTGCCTCCACATCTTCTGTCTTTGTATTCGTCATAGACTGAATCAGAATTGGATTACCTCCACCAATCTTTTTATTTCCTATCTGTACAACTTTTGTATGATCACGATACATGCTCTTCTCTCCTTTTTGACGAAAAAGCGGAGCTGTTATTTTCAAACAGCCCCTCTTGTATTTCAGTGCTGAATTTCCAACAGTTTAGCCTTCAGGTCATTTTCCATTCTGACCATTTCAGCTTCCGCTGCCTGGCGTTTTTCTCTGCCCTCTTTCTGAATCTTCATTACATCATCCAGCGTCTGAATCAGATCTGCATTGGTTTTCTGAAGTGTTTCCATATCCACAATACCACGTTCCGATTCTTTTGCTGTCTCTACCGATGCCATATGCAGTTTCTCTGCATTTTTTCGAAGGAGTTCATTTGTAAGATCCGATACCTGGCTCTGTGCCTGCGCCGCCTCTGTTGAATGTGCAATGCCAAGTGCCAGTACCATCTGGCTTTTCCAGAGTGGAATCGTATTGACCAGTGTAGTCTGAATCTTTTCTGCCATCATCGTATCATTATTCTGGACAAGGCGGATCTGTGGTGCTGTCTGCAGTGAGATCATTCTGGTAAGTTCCAGGTCATGAAGTTTTTTCTCAAAACGGGCACATTTACTGTCCAGATCCTTAGCCGCCTGCGCGTCCTCCGGGAGTCCGGTCATTTTCGCCTTTTCTTCCAGATCATGCAGTTTGCCGTTCCTGGTCTGTGCAAGCCTCTGTTTACCAGCCTGAATATACATGGAAAGCTCTTTAAAATACAGGAGATTCTGTTCATACATTTTGTCCATCATTGCAGAATCCTTGAGCAGACGAACCTGATGTTTTTCGAGTGCATCTGCAATATGCTCTACATTCTCTTCTGCCTTATCATAACGATTTTTAAGATTTTCAAGTTTATTTGCCTGTTTTTTGAAAAAACCGAAAAATCCTTTTTCCTCTTCCGCATCAAAACCTTTAAGTTCGCCGACAACTCCGGAAAGGAGCTCTCCTACCTCTCCAAGATCCTGTGCTCTTACGTTTTTCAGTGCTTCATCTGAAAAATCGGCCATCTTTTTCTGTGTCCCAGCGCCATACTGCATGACCTGTGTCAGATTCTCCACATCAATCTTAGATGCAAAATCGTCCACCATCTTCTGTTCTTCCGGTGTCAGTACTGTCTGTGCCATCTTCTGCTGGACCGGATCCATTTCCGGTGCAACTTCCATCAGTTGTCCTTGTACCTGCACTTCCGGCTCCTTCTTCACTTCCGGTGCAAAATCTGGTTCCAGTGTAAGTGACGGCATCCCTGTTTCTGTCTGTTTCATTTCATCACCCATATCGTTCTCCTTATCGTGTTCTGTGGCAAATGTATTTTATACTCGTTTTTTTATAATTGCTTCTTACTGAAATCATTTCCAGTCAGTCCTTCCTGTGCAAGCATCGTATGAAGCACAGATATATCACTGGAAACATCCCACGCGGTATCCTGAAAAACTGAATCCAGGAGTTTTGCAAATGCTTCATTTAAAGTATCCAGCGTATCTTCAATTTCTTTTTTGGATGAGCGGATCGTCTCTCCCTGAATTGGCTGTCTGTCCATTTCTTCATAAGCATCCAGAAGTTTCACTGTCATAGGTAGATAATAATCCATCATTTTTTTAAGGTCCGGGATAATTTTCGGATGCTCCTCTGCCCTCTGAAAAATCTGTTCTACAATCTGTTCCATGCGGGCAATTTTAGCCGAGATCTCTTCTCCCGGGATTGCATCATTACTTGCATGGATTTTTTGAATATATGCTTCACCTTTATCCAGAACTTCCTGTACTTCCGGACTGATCTGTTTCTGCTGCTCTGTTTCCTGCTGGCGTTTTCTGCATTCTTCTTCGTTTCGCTGCTCCAGTGCCTTCTGTGTCTCTGTATACTGTCGATATGTTTCTGTGCTCGTGATCAGGCATGTTTCCTTCTGATCTGTCTGTCCTTCCAGAAACCAGCCTTTCTGAATCATAAATCTGATATCTTTTTTTACAAATTTCACACTGCGGCCCACAGCCCCTGCCAGACGTTCAAAATCACAATACGTTCTGTCTCCAAGTGCCTGTACATATTTCTTGAAGCGTTTCAATCTGCCAATTCCTGTACAGCCTCCATAGATCATCCCCACGCCTGCCAGTGTACCAATCAACGTCACTGCTGTCGAAGTGATACCGCCGTGACCTATTACAGCCTGCAGAATCTGCACTGTCAGAAGTCCTATTGCCATACTTCCGGAAAGAAGCCCACCGAATACGATCAGCAGAATATCTTTTACCTTTTCGCCTCCGGTATTTCCGTACAGTTCCGGATGAGTTTCCTGTATTTTCTGATTCATAACTTTGTGCTCAGTTTTTTTCTGAACCGTCGCAGGATGCTCTTTCTGATATTGTTTCAGTGTATTATTAACCATCTTCGTGATGGACTGATTCAGTTCCTGATAATTGCTTGTTTTTACAGCATTTTCTATTGTTGTCTGCACTTCGCGGACTTTTTGCTCCACAAAGCTGAAATCCGTTCCGTTATCGTAAGATTTTTTGTCCATTCCGTCCTCCTGTAAACTCTCTCTTATTATAACGAAATACAAACAAAAAAACAAGGCACAGGACATCTGCCTGTACCTTGTCTTATATCTGATACAATAAATCTTATTCGATAACTTTGATCCAGCCTTCCGGAGCTTCGATGCGTCCCATCTGGATGCCGGTAAGTGTCTCGTAAAGTTTCTTTGTTGTCGGTCCCATTTCTTCCATTCCGC
>OLOD01000352.1_pt1 | contig 37098 bp, 24 predicted proteins | sample 1671921 | NCBI WGS metagenome assembly OLOD01 (sample SAMEA3136626, study PRJEB25190) | human gut metagenome | biome: human gut; feature: human-associated habitat; material: faeces | place: Austria | collected 2013
TGTCGCAATGACATACGCGTCGCTTTGACTTGTCAGCAGGATTGTACTCCCAATTCATTTTAGGGCATACGAATTTCATGGTGGGAAGTTTGCTTCGCAAATGAGATTTACTTCCTTCCCGCTTCATCGGAAGTGATGGATCGTGAGGACAGCATGGAATACCGTCCTCGTTTACCGGATAGTCGGTTCCCTCTATAGAGAGCTTGTTTTTTAGAGGGATAAATGCCTTTTGAAATCCGATTTCCTCAAAGAGGGACTTGTAGATGGCAACAGAATCAAAGGCTGCATCTCCAAGAAAAGTCTTGGGTTCGATAAGTGGATGTTTCTGGAAGAAATCAATCAAAACGGGAAGCAGTGCCTTTGAATCCGCAAGAGATTTATCTTCATCAGGGGAATCGGATTTCTTCTCTACAACGATATCAGGATGTGCATTGAGAAAATCCTTGTTGTAGAAAGTAATGTCGCGGACAATGCCAAGCCCATTTGTAAGGATTCCAAATTTATAAGCATAGCAGAAATGCCCATTGATGTACATTTGCTGGATTGCCTGATTGGAAGCAGCATGAGTTGGCATAGAGCCATAGGCAGCTTTGTAAGGATCATAAGAATCGTCAAGGTTGTGTGATTTCTTAAAAGCTTTCAATTGTCTGATAATGCGGTTCGCATATTTGGGGTTATTTTCAGTAACCCAAGCTTCAATACCAGAGGTATCAAAGATTGTCATGGAAGCAAGAAAAGGATCCAGTTTTTGGCAGATCGGTTCGGTCAGGTCAACAAGACGATCAAACATAGATTGTAAGTCCAATAAAAAATCCTGTTTGAAGCGGGTAAATTTGGAGCCATCTGGAACAACATCAAAACCACAGAAGTCACGCAATTCCTGAGAATATTTCAGAAATACAATCAGGAGTGTGTCAGTTGGGATTGAAAAAATACGCTGAATCAGAAGAGCTTTGAGTATTGGATAGAGCTGATGCTTGCGAGGTCTTCCGGTATGGGCGTGAAAATGGTTTACGAAAGAAACAGGAACAATTTCATCAAGGTTAATGGCTTCATCAAGAAGCGAAAGGAACTGATATTTGTCGTTGTCGAATTTATTTTGACAATCTTCAAAAATTTCTGCCAAAGTGAGCTGTTTATATGTTATCATGTAGGTATATCTCCTTTAGGTGGATTGGTTAATTAGTTTCTAGGCAATTCTATTTTACCATAAACCTTGAGGAGATATTTTATTTTAACAACAAAAAAATGCCGTATTTATGCGGCTTTTGGCGTTTCGCAAACGCCTATTATTCACTATTTTTGAAAGGAGCATTCTTCATGGACAGCTGCGAAAAAGAATTTGAATCTGCCGGTCAGGAAGCCAGGCGTCTTGCTATTGCATTAAAACGTTTTACAGAAGTTCAGGATCCTGTATGGAAAGAAAAATATCAGCATTATCTTTCCCTTCGTTTCCGGCCTGCCATAAGCGAACTGATCCGTCAGGATGATTTTTTTCGTATTCAGAAACTCTGTCAGTTTGTATCGATCACAGAATCCGCACTCGATACATTTATTGAGGAAGCCGTCCGGCTTCACCGGGAAGAAATTCTTTCCTTCTTTCTGGAATTCCAAAAAGACCACTTTGGCTTTCATGACCATGACTTTACCTTTTGATACAGATAAGGAGTAAGATTATGAAACATCCTATTTCTCCGGACACCTCCAGTCTTTATGAAAAAATATGGAATTTTGTACGTGAACAGCTTTCTGTCAGATATCCCTTTTTTCGTCGTCTTCTCTGGAATTTTTCCTTTCAGGAATCCTCAGAAACATCCTCTGCCGGCACAGATGGCAATGTCATCTATTTCTGCCCGGATTTTCTTATAAAAACGTTTCAGGATAATCCCGATACTCTGGAAAAGCTTTTTTTGCATATGCTGTATCACTGTCTTTTCCTTCATCTGATCCTGGAGATACCTTCTGACGCTCAGCGATGGAATCAGGCCTGCGACCTTGCTGTATATCGACTGATCCATCATGAGAAAAAAGAATATCGTCCAGCTATACTTTATTCGCAGAATCCTGAGCTGCCGGAAACCTGTGCAATGGATGATCATCAGTTCTGGAAACAGGCTGACCGTAAGAAGCTTCTCGAACAGATGAAAAATCTCTGGAACAACAGTTATGGTACCGGTGGTTTCGGTCTCTACGGTTCTGACGGCAGAGGCGCTTCCCCGGGGAGTCTGCAGGAAGAAATCAGTCTGCGAGAAAAACACCGCTATGATTTTCATCGTTTTCTCAGACATTTTGCCGTTCACCGCGAGGAACTTCATACAGATACAGAAAGTTTTGACTATATTCCTTATCTCTATGGTCTGGAACATTATGGCAATATGCCACTCATTGAACATCTGGAATACCAGGAAGTAAACCGCATGGAAGAACTCGTCATTGCGATCGATACTTCCGGTTCCTGCTCCGCCGCTACAGTCCGGCGTTTTATGGAAGAGACTTATGGGATTCTCAGTGATCACGAAAATTTTTTCCGCAAAATGAACCTTTACATCATTCAGTGTGACAGCTTTATTCAGGACGTTATACATGTTACCTGCGAAGATGACTGGAAAAATTATCTGACACATATCACGATCCACGGTCGTGGCGGCACAGATTTCCGTCCTGTTTTTGCATATGTGCAGGATCTCCGTAACACCGGAGCTCTCCGTAATCTGAAAGGACTTTTGTACTTCACAGACGGAGATGGTATTTATCCCGAAAGACCGACAGATTATCAGACTGCTTTTATTTTTTACCGTGAAAAGGCCCTGCATCAGAAAGTTCCGGTCTGGGCACATAAGTTATATATGGATGAAACATAATCTTGCATCATCTCAGATGCAGAAAGGATACCACATTTTATGAATATCAAAGAAGCCAAACAGGAACTTCTCCAAACCATACAAGTCTATACTCGTAAAGATTCTAATGGCCATTATCTCCTGCCATCTGTCAGACAACGACCGATTCTCCTGATCGGGCCGCCCGGTATCGGCAAAACAGCGATCATGGAACAGGCCGCCAGAGAATGTGGAATCGGACTGGTTGCTTATACAATTACACATCATACACGCCAGAGTGCTGTCGGTCTCCCTGTCATTGTAAAAAAGAATTTTCAGGGAAAAGAATATTCCGTAACAGAATACACCATGAGCGAGATCATTGCTTCTGTTTATGAAAAGATAGAAGAAACCGGCTGTAAAGAAGGAATCCTTTTTATCGATGAGATCAACTGTGTATCCGAAACGCTGGTTCCCACTATGCTGCAGTTTCTGCAAAATAAAACATTTGGTACCCATCCGGTTCCATCCGGCTGGATCATTGCTGCCGCCGGAAATCCTGTTGAATACAATAAATCTGCCAGAGAATTTGATATTGTCACTCTGGACCGCGTAAAACGAATCGATATTGAACCAGATCTCAATGTATGGAAAGAATATGCATCTGCAAAAGGGCTTCATCCTTCTGTTCTTTCTTACCTGAGTTTAAAAAGAGAACATTTTTACCATATTGAGAATACGGCGGACCGCATCTGTTTCGTCACTGCACGTGGCTGGGAAGATCTTTCTGCAATTTTATACGGATATGAGGATATGCATTTTGCTCCGAATGAAAACCTGATCCGTCAGTATCTGCAGGATGAAGAGATTGCAAGAGATTTTGGTGCTTATTACCAGCTTTACGCAAAATATCGTCAGGATTACCGGATTCCTGAAATTCTCTCCGGATCCCTTGATGAATCCGTTGTAGAGTCACTCTGCACGCTGGCAGCCCATGCCCCAACAGATGAACGTCTGACTGTTGCCGGGCTTCTTCTGGATGGATGGAACAGCTTATTTCTGAAATTCCGGGAAGAAGACCAGTTCGCAGTCGCCCTTCAGAGCGTACTCCGTCAGGCCAGAGCCTCACTTCTTGAAGGAAATACGCTTGCTGCTTTTACAGAACAATATCGAACTTCTCAAAAAATCCGCCTGGAAAACCATCTGCTTGACCGCATGGAAACAGACTGCACGGAACGTATTGCCCGAATTCTTGAGCAAAGTCTCTCCCGCACTCAGCAGGAACGTATTTCTGCTCTGGAAGAAGTAATCGCGATCCTGCGTCACGCTCTGGAGGAAAATGTCAAGATCCGACAGGATACTGTAAACCAGACTTCTCTGGCGCTGCATCTTGGCTTTTCTTTTGCTGAATCGGCTTTTGGTGATGGACCTGAAATTTTGTTTCTGATCTCAGATCTCAGCCATAACGCAAATGCAGTATCTTTCATCAGTCATTTTGGCTGTGAAGAATATTTTCGTTTCAATAAAAAGCTGAAATTTCAGGAAGAACGGCAGAATCTTCTCCAGGAAATTGATTCTGTTATAAGGACAGTCTGACAAAAAAGGAAGGTGGTCTCCCCTCTGAGGAAACCCCTTCCTTAAATTAATCTTTCTTTTAATTACCACTGAAACCGCCCTGCATTTTCCGCTGATATCTTCCATTCTGGTGTTCCAGCATTTCGCGAAACTGCGCTGCATACATACTCAGAGACATTGCCATGCAGACTGCACAGGCTCCAATCAGTACATTAGATGTAGAATATGGAAGTCTCGGTCCTGCCAGCAGGATCAGTACAACTACATAAGTTACTGCTGTATTCAGCTTACCATGCCACTGTGCCTCAATCGTTTCTTTTGTCTCCATCAGTACTTTCCACCCTGCAACTGTCATATAACACTCTTTTATCACAAACAGGATCAGCACAAGCTTCGCCAGTGGATATCTTGGAATCAGATACGCAATCATCACACCCTGCATAGCCTTATCTGCCACCGGATCCAGAATACGTCCGACCTGGCTGATACTGTTAAAGGATCTGGCAATTCTGCCGTCCAGAACATCTGTTGCCGCAGCGGCAAGAATGAGCAGTACAAGTACCGTACGGTACTCTCCTACACCATATCTCTCAAATATTCCAAAGAATACAACTGCCAGACACAGTCGAAGTGTGCTGAGCAGATTCGGAACCGTACAGATCTCTCTGCGTGTAAGTACTTCTGCCAGGCGTTCCTTTCTTGCCGGAAGCACTCTGTAAAACAGCTGATAACAAAGAATATTCAGGATCAGTGCAGTCATAACATCTGCCACACTGTGCTGTTTCAGGAACATCGTTGATAAAACGATCGATATTGTGAGTATGATCTGACTTACCGTGAACAATTTATTTTTCCTGCACCGTTCATTTTGATATAAGGCGATACAGCTTGCTGTTGCATTAAATACATGCATGCTTGGGAAAATATTGGTAGGTGTATCAATTTTATACAAAAAACGTATCACACTGATAAACACACCGCCTCCGGTACTGCCAAGATCCGGTCTCAGATGCTGTCCATTCGGATATACATAAGAGATCAGCAGAAACAGTGTCATACCTACACCCAGAGTTCCGAGATATTGATAATATTCTTTTTTGCTCGGGCAGAATACCGCAAAATAAATCACTGTTCCGATCAGGAAAAAGTACCAGAGTACATATGGAATAATAAAATACGGGCAAAACGGAATCTTATCATCAGCTAATGAATGAATCATATGTATTTTTACATCGCTCTGCTCCATCAGCATAAACGAGATCATATAAAAAATTCCATAAGCAGGTATGATCCACAAATGCTTTGATTGTTTCAGATAATTCAAAATATCCATCCTTTCCGGCTACAGCCTGTCTGTTACTGTTCATAGCAAAACTCTGCTGTCATTGGACTTCTGTTTTTTCTGTAGCTTATGATATCTCTATCCTATCAAATAATCAATGCACAAAATGCCGAAAATGGACAGTTTTACAAAAATTTCATAGTTGTTTTATAAATAATTTTAAAAAGGAAGCGTCTTTATGCTACGCTTCCTCTTCTTTTCCGTTCATCATTTCTGCAGACCTGCTGAAATTCTCTTAACTTTTCTTTTGCTTCCGGGCTGAGGTTCTGTGGCACCTGAATTCGGATCGTCACATACTGATCACCATGAACAGATGGATTTTTCATCGAAACGATACCTTTGCCCTTCAGACGGATCTTCCTTCCTGTCTGAGCACCTTCCGGAATACGGCAGATCACATCACCGTACAATGTAGAAACTTTTGCCTCGCCGCCAAAAACAGCTGTTGTGAATGGAATTTCTGTTGTTGTATAGACATCCATACCATTCCGTTCGTATCCTGGCTTTGGCTGAATATTTACTTTCAACAAAAGATCTCCGGCTTCTCCTCCGTTAAATCCAGGATTTCCTTTTCCCTTCAGACGGATGCTCTTGCCATTTTCGATACCTGCCGGAACATGTACCTGCAGTGTCTGGGAACCGCTTCCTGACGGATCCGAAAGACGGATCATTTTATCGCATCCAAATGCAGCATCTTCAAAGCTGATACTTACTTCAGACCTGAGGTCACTGCCTTTTTCCTGGGTATGCCCTCCAAATCCGCTTCCTCCGAAACCACTGTGAAAGCCCTGTCCGCCAAATCCACTGCTCTGACGACTGTATCCACTGTTTTTCTGACCATGGAACATATTTCCAAAGATATCTCCGAAAATATCTCCCATATCACCCATATTACTATTTTCAAAATGATACTCATGATAACCATTGCCGCTCTGACCAAAGTCAAATCCTCCAAAGTCTCCATGAAAACCGCCTCCGGCCCCATTCTGTCCACCGGCTCCATATGGATTTCCACTGCCCTCTTCAAATGCAGCAAAACCATACTGATCGTATAATTTCTTCTTTTCTGTATCACTTAATACATTGTAAGCTTCTGTAACTTCTTTAAATTTCTGTTCTGCCTGTTTATCACCAGGATTCATATCCGGATGATATTTTTTTGCAAGTTTTCTGTATGCACGTTTGATCGCCTTGGCATCGGCATCTCTTCCGACTCCAAGGACTTCATAATAATCTCTCTTAGCCATAATGCCACCTCCGGTTCACATTGTTAAAAAGGAGATGCAGTTATTTTCACCGCATCCCCTGTTCATCTCTTTTGTTCTATATGTAATATAACACGCACACATACTATTGTCAAGAGTTCCTCAAATATTTTAAAAATAATCTGATATATACGGAGTCTGCTGCTCGATCGCATCCTCAAGCATATCAATCGTCCACTCTGCTGCCTGAATACGTCCAATCTTTGCAAGATATTCCGGACGTTTGTAGCCCATCAGCATAGTGGTCATTGTCTGAATATTGATCGTATCTTCGCATGGCTCCATGATCCGCATAACCTGTCCATGACCATCCCTTGAGATTATCAGATGGAAATTTCCCTGATTACATTCCATGATCGGATCGACCAGGCGGAATTTCCATTCCCGGTCAAGTACACTTGGTTTAAACGGATATTTCTCAATGAAGGAAACAAAATCAACGATCCTACCCATATAATATGGAGAAATCACTTCTTTGATACTCGCATCTTCCAGAAGGAATGCCAGCGGTTCATCTGTATATGTATCGCCTTCTACCTGATTGATCATGGAAAAATGAGCTGCCACAAAGTTCCAGAGACCTGTCCTTGCCTCCTCATTATTAAAGATCATATCTTTAATATGAAATACTTCTTTGGCGATCCAGTAGATCACATAACCATCCGGCTCATTTTTTTCATTATAATATACTGCTGCCATGATATCATCAGAATCCCACAACCAGTACTCATTCCATGCCAGATCATCACGAAGGATCGCACCATGTGTTCTCATGGCATAACGCTTGTAGGTTTCTTTCAGCTCTTCTCCCTCCGTATCCACACGGCGGACATCCCCCGGAACCTGATGATTCTTCGGGAGCTGATAATCCTTGATTTCATAGGAAATCTTATCAGAAATGATTTCCCAGCCTTTGCGTCTGTAATACGGTATGGAATAAGGGTAAAGATAACAGATATCCTGTCCACGCTCTTTCATATTCTTGAGTGCCTGTTCCAGAAGCTTGTGCATCAGCCCCATGTTGGAATATTCCGGGTAGGTTCCTACACCGGTAAGGCCGCCCATCGCATAAGTCTGCCCAAAGATCCGTACATGCATCGGATAAACTGCCACCTGAGAAACCAGGGTATCATTATCAAACCATCCTATAACATCTGCCTTTTCCATGGTAGGAAATTTGGCACGGATAATTTCTCTCTCCTGCCATCCAATGGAACTCAGCTCCTGCTCAGTTACCTGAAATACATAACGAAGAAGTGCATTATACTGCTCCATGTATTCACTGCCTACGGGTTTCATTTTGAGATTCTTTTTGTTATTCATGTCTTCTTTCCCTTTTGTCTGATGCCGGCTGCTTCTATTACATTTAATACCCACAAGTCCCACCCCTCAGTTGAAGGGTGGGACTTCATACTGCATATATGAAGTGCTCCAAGCTACACTTCAGATTTAAAATCAAAATTCCGGTTCAATTAAACCGTATGTGTTTCCTTTACGTTTGTATACTACATTGACCTGTTCAGTCTCTGCATTAAAGAATACGAAAAAGTTATGTCCCAGGAGTTCCATCTGTACGCATGCATCTTCCGGATACATAGGTTTGATTCCAAATTTCTTGGTACGGATGATCTTAACCTCTTCATCTTCTTCATAATCCTTATCCAGATACTCTTTCTGGAAGTTTGCAGCTGCCTGCTGTTTATCAACGATTTTATTTTTGTATTTACGAAGCTGACGTTCGATGACTTCTTCAACCAGGTCAATGGATACATACATATCATTGCTTACCTGTTCGGATCTGATGATATTTCCTTTCATCGGGATCGTTACTTCGATTTTCTGTCTTTCTTTTTCGACACTTAAAGTTACTACCACTTCTGTGTCAGGAGTAAAATACCGTTCCAGTTTGCCGAGTTTATCCTCTACTGCGGTCTTGAGTCCCTGGGAAACTGTGATGTTCTTTCCACTAATAATAAATTTCATAGTCCCATCCCCTTTGCTGTTTATTTTGGATGATATTTTTATAAACAACTGTTTTGTTGTCTATGCGTCCATTATAACACACTCCAACGAATTTTAACACAACTTTACAAAAAATTTATATAAATTCTGACTAAAGACCAGTATAAAAATTATAATTCCAATGATTGTCATTCCCACGCCATAGTTTTGGTATGGTGTTTCATATTTTAATACAATCTCATGAGTTCCCGACGGAACTTCCACTCCGCACATACCTTCATTGATATTATACACACCGGCATCCTCTCCATCAATCTGTGCAGTCCATCCCTTCTGATAGAACAGCGGAACACACAGCATTTTGTTCTCAGATGCATCGTTTGTTACCTGTGCCTGATATGTACTGTCAGAAAATGTCACCTCATCAGCTCCGGATTCCTTCAATGCTGTATAACCACTTTCCGTAATATCGCAGGATTTTAATTCGAAATTATTTATCACTGCTGATTCAACCGGAGAACTTACATCTACACGAAGCTCTGTGATTCCCCCAGGTACAAGATGTTCCCATGTCCTGTTGTCCTCAGTGACTTTAAATGTGTAAACTTTCTCCGCAGAGAAGCCTTCATCTCCCTCTGTCTGATAATAAACAGCCATTTCTGTTTCATCAGGTGCGTCTACTGTCAGTGAAAGTCCATACAACTTGTCGTTGTCTGCAAAACAGGACGCCACGCCTGGAAATACAACATTTGGATCTGCGCCGAGATTGCTCACGGTAATGCCTTCTGCTCCTTTCTCCATCGTACAGTCAGTCGCTGTATCCGCATAATCCAGCAGCGACAGGTCTGTTTGCTCCGGAAGGTCCGCCTTCTGATAAGAAGACGTCTCCTCTGCATCCGTATAATAAAAGCCAGACAGAGAAGCCAGTGTTTTGTCCAGTCCGGACATTTCTTTTACTTCTTCCTGATTCCATTCTTTATCATACAGATATCCAAATGGAAGTGCATACTGATTCTCAAAGACTGATCTGCCACCCGCCTCTCCAACAGATGTATATATCTTCTGAGGTGCATGGTATCCGGTTCCTGTGATCAGATATTTCGTTCCCAGCAGAGAACTCCTGATATAGTCATCCATATTGAAGTCTACGAAATTACCGGACAGTGTTTCCGGTCCGTACATCTTATGATAAGCAACCAGTGACGCCGGATTGGTGCTCATATACACCGAAAGTCCATTGTAGCCCTGACTCATTCCATCGTTTTCTGATGCCGATGTATAGGATTTTTCGATACGGTATACCGAATCATCCTGCTCTTTCAGCATAGCCACAGCTTCTTTTGTCCCGTCATTGTAATATTCTGTTGCCACCTGATTTCTGGTCGGAGATTCACGATGCCACAGAGACGGATAATCCAAAACAAACAACTCACATATCAGAACCATCAATACAGCAGCCGGAAAAATTCTGTACATTTTTTTTACAGAAGTTCCAACTGCAAATAATATCAGATAGACTGCCAAAAATCCTATTACTCCTGCTGTAACCTTATGGTCCGGTTTTATATTTTTAAAGCTGTACATCCATGCCAGCAATCCGCCACAGATAACAATGGCAAGTATGCTGCCGGTCAGAACTGTTTTTCTGTTCTTTTCTCTGAATACCTCCTGAAGGAAACACCCAATAACAAGTGCTTCCACAAAACATATCATAAACGTCCATCGATAGGAATGTTTCGTAAATACGAGAATACGGCTGGTAAGCGGCATGATCGTCAAGAAGACCAGAAACACCGTAAGAACCAGTGCCTTTACTCGGGTGCTTTTCTTTACAATAAAATAGCTGACTGCAAAAACTGTCAGGATACTGACCGCAAGTATCATTCCCTCATAATAATTGAGGTATCCTGTATAATCTTTGTCAATTCCAAGCATATGATTTGAAAAAAATCTGGCCACGATCGTTCCCAGCGTTTTTCCTTTATATGGACTCAGTAAATGAGAAGTTCCTTTTGCAGCCAGTACCCCTGCCCTGGCACTCTCCAGAAATGTATCTGCGATCGGTACCAGTGCCACACCTCCGATCAGTACACCAAGAATTCCCATGCCGCCAAGTCCGGCCACTTTTCCAACAGTACGTTTCAGGGAATATCGCTGCATGATGCTGTAAATAAAGACATAAAATACAGCAAAAAAAGCAATCATGTACAGGAAATAATAACTGGAGATCAGCAGCATCGTTACCGTGATCACGAGCCCTGCACTTTTCCAGCGCTGTTCTCCATTCAGATAACACTGAAGAAAATACATAAAGACTGTAAACAGTGCCATACAGGTACAAAAGCCGTAATGCTGTCCCCAGAGAATCACATAACCGGAAAAGGTCCATGCGAGCGCCGCTGCCATAGTTCCGATTCCATCCTGCATCAGTTTTCTGTAAAACAGATATCCAACAAGGGAAATCGTTATCATCTTCAGATAGGCAGATGCAAGAACAGCCCAGGGAAGAAGTCTCTGCGGAGCAAGCAGGATCAGAAGATTGTAGGGAATCAGATATGCCGGATAATAGGACGACACATCCATTCCCAGTCCCGCTTGCAGCACATAACCACTTTCTCCACTCCGAAACAGAGAAGAAAAAAGTCCATACTGTGCATAATTGATCTGCATGGTATCTGCTCCTGTATCTGTAAACACATAGGCATATCCACCCAGAATAAATTTACTGTACAAAATGGCAAAAAGTCCGCTTGTGAGCAGAAACAGCCATACCAGTTCGTTTTTCCACAGTGGTTTTTTCTGCGTATCTGTCATTCCTCGTCCTCCTCCGGCTCGTCAAAATTCAGTCGTTCTTCTTCCACCACAAGTGGTCTGTCAAGAACTCTGGTATTAATGCTCAGAACGTATTCCCCAAGAAGTCCGATAAAGAACAACTGCAATGCCCCCAGGAAAAACATACCGATCACCATCGGTGCTACTCCGGCTGAAAAGCGATCCCAGTACATGAGTTTGAGGACCAGATAGACCACTGCAGCTGCCAGGCTGAGTCCTCCAATGATAAAACCTGCAAAAGTTGCCAGTCTCATCACCACTTTAGAATAAGAAGTAATTCCGATCATTGCATAATCATAAAGACTGTAGAAATTATTTTTGCTTTTTCCTGCGCGCCGCTTTGGCTGTGTATATTCAATCGCTTTATAGTCAAATCCCAGTTCAGCAATAATGCCTCGAAGATACGGCATCGGATCATGCAGATCACGCACAACATCCACAAATTTTCTGTCATACAGACCAAAGCCGGTAAACTGATCAATATGATCAATATCTGTAATCTTATTGATCAGTCTGTAATAGCATTCACGCACCAGGTACATACCACGGCGTTCCTTACTTGCGCTCTTCACTCCAATTACAATCTTTGTTCCCTTTTCCCACTCCCGGACAAATTTGGGGATCATGTCTACCGGATCCTGAAAATCTGCGCACATACGTACCACACAGTCACCATATGCCTGTTTCATTCCATACACCGGTGATCTTGCCTGCCCGAAATTTTTTGCATTAAAGATTGCCTTGATCTTTCTGTTATTTGCACAAAGTCCGCGAAGAAGCGCTTTTGTATTATCTTTTGAATGGTTGTCTATAAACAGGATCTCATAATCATATTCACTGAGGTCTTTCTCCATAACCTCTATGATCGCCTGTGACAGAGGAACCACATTTGCCTCTTCGTTATAGGTGGGAATTACCACCGAAATTTTCTTTCTCATTATTTTCTGTCTCCTGTATTCTGACTTTCCAGCCAGCAAAGCGTTTCTTTTATTCCTTCTTCAAAGGTATATTCCGGTACAAATCCAGTATCCTTTGTAAGACTATCTATATCTGCACACAGATTCCGCACTGCTCCCGGCGGATATGGTCTCGCGCCGATTCCCGGTGAATCCGCTCCGGTAAGTTCCGCCATCTGCATGATATATTCCCACAGAGGATGTGCCTGCCCGCTTCCCACACAGTAAACTGCACCATCTCTGCCTTTTTCGCCGATCAGATAATATGCGCGCCCTGCATCTTTGCTGTAAAGATAATCCCATCTCTGTTCTGCAGGGGTAAACTCTGTTTTTTCACCTTTCAGCATTTTGCGCAGACCGGAAGCGATCATTGTCATCTCTTTTTCATATATTCCATACACACTGAAAATTCTCGGCCAGATCCATTCCATTCCAAGTTCCTTACAAAGCATGAAAGAAAGCTGGTTTGCAGCGAGCTTGCTCGCACCGTAAGGCGTCGTCGGATGTACCGGACTGTCCGGTGCGATCCGCGGAACATCCATCGGTCCATATTCTGCCTGTGAACCTGCTCCGATAAATCTTTTGCATCCCATTGCATGAGCAGCACGGACAGCCTTCAGAGTATAAAAGACATTTCTGCTCTGCAGCTCTGTACTGCTGTTTCGATTTTCCCCGGTATTTCCCCATGCAATATGAAAAAACGTATCGCATTCTCCGGTGATCTTCGCCGGAAGTTCTTCCAGTTTTTCCAGTTCACATTCTATCTGATGTATCCGTGCACTCTCCGGCAGACGTTTTGTCTTCGAAGACCCTGCACGTACAACTGCATAAACCTCAATGTCATGTCTGATACATTCTTCGATCAATGCTGTACCGATCATACTGGTTGCTCCGGTAACAATGATTCGTTTCATTGCATTTCTCCATTCGTTTCTGTAAACATATTTTCTTCCAGTTCTTCTTTGCTGAGGAAAGGATACATATCTTCCAGCGGTGCCGATACCATACTTCCATCCGGAAGTTTTTTTGCAGAGGTTTTTGGTTCTGTTTTCTGATATTTTGTCACAAACACCTCGCACACAGATGCCCCGGTTTCCTCCAGGACCTGATGAAGTGTTTCCGGAAGTTCTTCTGCAGCATGCACTGCCCGATAAGAAAATCCATATGCCGGTATGATCTTGGACAGATCCGGGAAACTCAGATCTCCACTCTCTGCTCCAACTCCCACCAGCGGTGGTTCAAAATAACTCTGTTGTGTCTGTCGGATAGAATGATAACCCTGGTTATTGATCACAAATAATTTTACCGGAAGACGGTTCTGCCATATTGTCTGTAATTCCTGCAGATTCATCTGCAGACTTCCCTCACCGGTCACACAGACTACTGGTTTTCCGGGCTGTGCGACACAGATTCCGGTCGCTGCCGGGAGACAGAATCCCATGGACGCAGTATTTGGATTTGTAATAAAACGCTGACCTTTTTTTACCCGAAATGCCTGACTTCCTGCCACTCTGGAAGTTCCCACACTGACCATCAGTGTCTGCCCCTCCTGCATTGCTTTTGACAGTTCTTCATAAAAAGCATAAATATTGGTACAGCCTTCTTCTACCGTCTCATAATGTTTCGCTGTCACCACCGGATATTTCTGTTTCCATACCTGACACTGACGTATCCAGTCTCTGCCTTTAAACAACGGATTTGTTTCATCTGCTCCCCGAAGTTTTGCCGCACAGATAAGCTTGCGTATCAGATCTCCTGCGTCACCACAGACTGGAAGACTGACATGGAGACTTGGTTTTTTTAGTTCATTTTCATCAATGTCATTCAGGATCGTATAACTGCCCCTTGCCCAGTCCTGATACTGAAAACCGGTCTGTGCAAATCCCTGGCGATTCCCGATAGAAAGAAGCACATCGCTGTTCTGAAGTGCAAAATTTCCCGGACGTGTCCCGGTTCCTCCGCTTCTTCCGGCAAAATACGGATGTTCAGACTCCATGGCATCCACACTACTCATTCCGGTAATCACCGGAACTCCCAGAATATTTACAAGTTTTTGAAAATCATCCATTGCACCTGCAAGACGTACTCCATTTCCCGGAAACAGAACCGGGCGACGGCTTTTTTCTATCTTGTCCAGAATCTGCTGAATGATATCCTGTGAAATTTCTGCCGGTTTTTCTTTCGGATTCTCCTGTGGATCATATCCTCTCAATTTTTCTGTGTCAATGACTGCCCCCTGCACATCCAGCGGAATATCAAGCCACACCGGTCCCGGTCGTCCGTTCACCGCCATATAGAGGGCTTTTTCCAGATGATACCGGATATCTTCCGGATGAATGATCATCTGTGCATATTTTGTAATTGAGGTCACAACCGGTACAATATTACATTCCTGCACTCCCATGCTTCGAAGTTTCAGCCCGGACGCTGCAACCGTAGTTGCATATCTTGCCTGTCCTGAAAAAACCAGCATAGGAATCGAATCCATCCAACCGCCGAGCACACCGGTAATGGCATTCGTTGCACCAGGACCGGTCGTCACACAGACTGCTGCCATCCGATTATCCATACGTGCATAAGCCTCTGCAGCCATGGCACATGCCTGTTCATGATGCTGATAAGTACAGTGCAGTTTCGGATGATGTCCAAAAGCATCATTCATATGCATGGCACCACCGCCTGTTACGGTAAACACATCACGGATTCCCCACTCTGCTATATAATCCGCTATATAATCCGATACTTTCTGTTTCATTATGCCTGCTTCCTTCCATTCCATTTATTTTCACAGACCATAAATTTACCGGATGCCTGAATCGGGATCTGGTCCACATAGGTGATCCGAAGCTCTGCGTCTTCACCCAGGTAATGTCGGTATGCTGCGAGAAGTTCTGTTTCGTCCAGTCTGGAACGGTCCGCATTCACCAGCAGTTCATAGTCTTTTTCTCCCCACTGGATGCATTTTGCCTGGTAAACAGTTCCTTCAAACTTCAGCAGTGTATTCATAAAAACGTGGATTGATAGCGGCTCACCTTTTGTGTTATACATAAGAGAACCACGACGTCCGTAAATCTCTGTATATTTTGCATGCACCCGGCCGTTCTTGTCGTAATATACACGCATTTTCCCTGTGTCACCGGTATCATAACGAACCATTGGAAATGTTTTATTATAATAATCTGTCACAACGATTCTTCCCAGTTCTCCCGGCTCCGCCGGTTCATCGGAATCCAGTTTCAGAATCTCCGGATAAAAATTATACAGGTCAACCGTATATTCCGGATCCTCATCAAGCTGGATCGCAATAAAGCCATTTTCATTATTTCCATAGGACCGTACCGGAGAAAATCCGAACAGCTCTTTTGTCAGATCATAAGTTTCCTGCGGGAGTGCTTCTCCCATAGAAAATACCATTTCAACAGACCAGCGGCTGATATCTCTTCCTGTTTTTCTGATATACTGAGTCAACGCCGTCAGTGCACTGGAATACGTAACCAGAACCTGAATCTTCTTCTTCTCAATATCACGGCAGATTTTATCCAGTGACTCATCTCCCATATTGGAAATATCCACCATAATCAGATTATTTTTAAAAGATTTCCACTTACTGATCGTATTTTTTCCTTTTATCCACGCACGAAATTCTCCACGTTTCATTCCCATACGAAAGCCATTCAGTTCCATGCAGGAGATAAAGTTCATATTTACACGGCTCATTTTATCTCCGTCACAGAGTACTGTAAACGGAGTTCCTGTAGAACCACTGGTACTGAGCCTGTAGAGATTTCCCTGTTCTCTGACACAATCCACCAGCACCTCATCATAATGTTCGATAAAGTCACCTTTTGTCATGACCGGAAAATCTTCCAGTTTCGTCCATTCCGGATGTTCTTTGTAATAAGGAGAGTGCTGTTTTACATAAGAAAGAAGTGTCTGTACTCTTCTTTCCATATAATCTTCTGTTACACCCTCAACAATTTCATGTTTATTGACTTCTTTTAATTTTTTCAGTCTGCCGCCCTTTGCAGCGTCAAGAAGATTAAATACCTCTCTTCTTAAAACTTCACCTGTCTGCATTTCTGTCTCCTTTATCCTTTCCTGCTTTCACAATACCCAGAATCACTACTGCTGCAACACGGAGACTATTGGCTCCAAGTGAAGCAACAGCAAATCCCATCATTCCATATGTGCGTGCCGCAAGTACTGATGACACGAGCAAAATACAAAAATGTGCAAGCTGAATCCACAACTGCCACCGTTCATCTGTAAACGTCAGAACGAGTATGAACAAAAATGCAGAAAACAGCCCAAGAATCTGCGCAAGATTCACAACCGTTACGATCCCTTTTACTGACTCATAAAGATTTCTGTAAAACAGCCACACAAAAAGTGGTGTTCCGATCTGACAGGCCACAAAAAAGACAAGACTTACACCGCCTCCGGCAAGAACAGCCTTTCCAAACTGTGAACGCGTCAGTCGTTCTTTTCTTTTTGTAAGATAAGAGATCACGATCGTATTAATTGGCGCGATCAGAAGTACCAGCGTCTTTCCGATCAGCGAAACAACATAATACTGTGTGACCTGTTCATTACCGAGGATCTGTTTGATCACAAGGCGATCCATATTCATTGTCGTATTGGTAATAAGATACGATAACGTAAGAAAAAAGCCTCGACCGAGTGCCGTCGTAAAAAATTCGCTTCTTCTGAAAAACTGATGAAAAATATTTCCGGTAACACCGACAAAAGCCAGTGCCGCGGCTTCACCGATCAGATAGATCCACACCCATTGTCCGGTCAGGCGATATATACCAAATCCGGCAAGATATCCGATTCCGATCAAAAAATAGTAAATAAAATATCTCCGGTAGTTCAGATTCAAACGATATTCCACATCACCATAATAGCGGAATACAGTCAGCATAAACATCAGGAAAACGCCAGCTGCCATCAACGGACTTTCCAGGCTTTTGCCGGACATAAACAGTGCAACAATACTTCCGATCAGTCCAAAGCCAAGCAGAAGCCAGTCATAGTCCCCGTTGGTCACATCAAAATCCCGTCTTACTACAAGACGGCTGTTATTCAGAGCCTGCCCGATAGACGGACATATGATCGCAACAAGTCCTGTAATGTACAAAAGACCGCCAAGCTGTTCTGCTCCCATCATTCTGTTAAGAAGCGGAGTGATCACAATCTGGAGCACTGCATTCATAAAAAGCAGACCGCCCATCGTATACAGGGTATTTACCGCAATACCTTTTTTCTGTTCTCTGCCTTCCAAACTGTTTCCTCCTGCCATTTACCCACAGAATCCTTTATGCTGCTGATATTTTTCACATCGGTTTTCTATGTATTTTCTTTTTCCGGAAGCAAGCACCGGAATCTCATCAACGATTTCCACTTTAATGCGGGCTTCCTCTCCCAGATACGGTCGAATACGACGCAGGATTTCCTCCCGATCCATTGCTTCCGGATCACCATTCAGCCAGATCGTATAATCTCTGACATCTTCCTGAATAAATCGATACTGCTTTACTCCCTGAATGTCCCACAGATTATTGGTAATAATATACGGCGTGACCGCTTTGCCTTCACAGTCATAGATCAGGTCACTCCGTCGTCCGTAAAGTTCTGAAAGATAAAGTTTAAAACGACCGTTTTTTTCTTTCCGGACCGCAACTGCCGTGTCTCCATTGTCATAACGCAGAATCGGAAATGCATAGTTAAAAAGATCTGTTATCACGATTCTTCCCAGTTCTCCAGGTTCTGCCGGTTCATCAGAATCCATCTTCAGGATCTCATAATAATAGGTTTCTGTATCAATATGATACCCTTCATCTTCCCTGTTCTGAAGGCCCATGATTCCGTTTTCTTCATTGGAATACCATGCCCGCACCGGACAGTTGAACTGTTTTTCCAGAGTTCTTCTTACCGGTTCCGGCATTGTCTCCGAAATCGGAATAATTGCTTTCACTACACATCTGCTGCAGTCTCTTCCTGTTTTTCTGATATATTCACTCAGTTCTCCAAGGGCAGAAGAATATCCTACCAGACATTTGACTTTTTTCTTCTCGATCACATGAAACATTTCTTCCAGAGCTTTTTCATCCATTCTGGAACTATCCATCATGATCAGATTTTCCTGCAGAAGCTGAAATTTGCTTTTGCGTACATTATTTACCCATACCCGGATAAATGCTTCCTTCATTCCAATATAATATCCGGCTGCCGCTCCGAGAAAAATCCCGCCCGCTGTATTGTGACGGATCTTGTCACGGTTCTGGATCATTCTGAGTGGAGTTCCTGTCGATCCACTGGTACACATTACCCGGTTATCTGGTGCATCTTTATATGTGGAAGATACAAAACGGTCATACTGCTGTCGGAAGGTATCTTTATTTACCACCGGAAGATCCTCAAGAGAACAGGTTTCCGGATAATCTTTATAAAAATCAGTAGTCTTAACTGCATGCGCGATCAGGTTCTGGATTCTCTTCTCTGTCTCCTCAACAGAGCTGCCTTCTTTCCAGGCATAACGAATCTGGTCATAATATTCTCTGGTCTTTCCACCTTTCATTTTGTCCAGCATCCAGAACCCCATCCAGCGAAGTCTTTCATCTAAAATCATTATTTTCCATCCTGCTTTCTGCTGTAAATCAGTTTAATGCATCCTTGATCGCATCTGCCATCGCCTGCAGCATTTCATCTGTCATTCCTGGATATACACCGATCCAGAAGGTATCTTTCATAATACGGTCCGTATTTTCCAGACTTCCCGCAATACGATATCCTTTTCCGGAAGCACGCATCTGATCAAAGCATGGATGTTTTGTCAGATTACCGGCAAACAGCATACGTGTCTGTACACCTCTGGATTCAATCTCCTGTACCAGTTTGTTTCTGTCTACACCTTCCTTGCATGTGATCAGGAATCCAAACCAGCTCGGTTTTGAATTTGCACATGCCTCCGGAAGGATCAGTTTATCCTCTGTACCTTTCAGTGCCTCTTTCAGATAATTAAAGTTGTGGATTCTTCTTTCCACAAAAGACGGGAATTTTCTGAGCTGTGCACATCCGACAGCAGCCTGCATATCTGTTGCCTTGAGGTTATATCCAAAATGAGAGTATACATATTTGTGATCATACCCAACCGGAAGTTCTCCATACTGACGGTCAAAACGATGTCCGCAGAGATTATCCTGTCCCGGTGCACAAATACAGTCTCTTCCCCAGTCTCTGAACGAACGTGCGATTCTGTTCAGGAGCGGATCATCTGTATAAACAGCGCCGCCTTCTCCCATTGTCATATGATGCGGTGGATAAAAACTGGAAGTTCCGATATCTCCGATCGTTCCGGTCAGTTTCTCTTCCCCGTTGATCGTATAAACAGATCCAAGTGCATCACAGTTATCTTCGATCAGCCACAGATTATGACGATCACAGAATTCTCTGACTGCTTTCAGGTCAAATGGATTTCCAAGTGTATGCGCAAGCATGACCGCTTTTGTCTTTGGAGACCATGCAGCTTCCAGAAGAGATGGATTAATATTGTACTGTGGAATCGTTACATCAACAAATACCGGTACCGCACCGTACTGGATCATCGGAGAAACTGTAGTCGGAAAACCGGCCGCAACTGTGATCACTTCATCCCCCGGAAGAATCTGCCGTTCTTTCAGAAGCGGAGATGTCAGTGTCATAAATGCGAGCAGATTTGCAGAGGAACCGGAATTTACCAGGGAACAGTAACGAACACCGAGATATTTTGCAAATGCATGTTCAAATTCATCTGTATAACGTCCTGCGGTCAACCAGAATTCAAGGGAACTATCCACAAGATTTACCATTTCTTCTGCATCATAAACTCTGGACGCATACGGGATACGGTCACCTTTCTGATATGGTTTCTTTTTGTTATGGTATTTTTCACAATAATTTCTTGTCATTTCCAGAATCTGCTCTCTGGCCTGCTGTTCTGTCATTTCTTCAAACATAATAATCTCCTTCTGTATTTTATTTTTTTATATAGTACAGAAACTTTTCCCCATAAAAAGGAATCGTCTCTTTTAGTTCATAATGATCCATAAACCACCGATATGTTTCCGGATCATTCCGTTTCCAGATATTCATGGATGATTTTCCGGTAAATGCCCCTGGCACTTCCGCATGTTCCAGCTGGTCTTTCAGCTCTTTCAAACTGTCCGGGCGAACGAGCATATCACTGAAATCCATTGTAAAACATTCTGTCCGCCGATGAAGCATGCTGCAGATTTCGGGAACATTGATACCAAATGACGGTGTATTCTCAGGAACAACTGCTGCGATCTGCTCTGCGAAATCCTCAAATTCCTGCACATTATGATAATTTTCTTTAATCTTGCTGTTCTGTGCAAACTGAAGAACCGTTCCGGTAGCCATTGCAAGAACCGCAATCGTACAGATCAGCCCTACACCACTGACGGTCACATGTCTGAGCGAAAGGCTGTCAAAGCTTTTCCATTCTTCATTTTTGATAAATTTGATTCCCTTCTGCCCCCAGTATGCAGCCATGATCACAGCCGGCATGGTAATGCAGTCCAGATTGTGATATGCAGGGCGGTTAATATAATACACCAGACATCCCAGTGATCCGACACTCAAAAGAAACAAAAATTCTTTTTGCCAGCAATGTCTCTCTTTTCCACTGAACCAGCCGGTCATTCCCAGAGCCGTTCCGGTCAGAAACAGTGTGATCACTGCCATATATGCATTGGGTTCTGTAGGCATATCCAGATGAAGAACTCCCGTCATATAACTGCCTGACAGCAATGGGATCAGAAAGTCCTCAAACGAATTTGCCGGACTGTGTTTCAGGATATTATAGAGATTTACTGTTCCATACGCTCCAAACACCGCCCCGGCCATTCCGGCAAACTGTGCAAAGCTTAACCACAATAGTCTACGGATCTTTATTTTTCCCACAGACAGAAAACGTGAAATAAGCATTCCTGCCCACGCCACAGTAAGAATCAGTCCGGTCTCTGTATTCCAGAGGATTGCCAGCAGACAGATCAGATACCCACCCACTGCTGTCCAGAAATTGCACAGCTCTTTTTTGAGGATCCATGCTCCATACAGAAACAGCAGCATCGGAAAAATTACCCGATGCGGCCAAACCTGCCAGTAAAAGCCACCTCGCATACCAAGTACAGGAAATGTAACTGCCAAAGCACCAAGTACCCTCAACACACGGCTTTTGACCAGCAGTTCCAGGATAAGAAATGCACAGATATGTGCAAAGGCTCCAATTCCGGCAACCATGGCAACAAAGGCTTTGAAATCACCATGAACAAGTTCCATTGGAATCTTAAAGAAAAGTCCGTAATGTCCATAAATACTCGTAACATTATGCGTATATGGCATTCCCTGATAAATATTGTAGACAGAATTGAAATATGCGTGCCCATGGTAAGCATCGCTCAGTTCTCCTCTTCCAAAAATATTCGGTGTGTACATACTGTAAAAAACGAGGAGCACCAACGCTGCATATACCAGCCAGATAATCCACTCACCGTCTTTTTCCGGAAAGCAGACATTTTGACATGCCCAGAAAAAGATTGCAAGTTCTGCCAAAAACAAAAATGCTGCGATCACTGCCGGCTGTGTGTGCCATCCGTATTTCGCCGCCACAGATCCAAGCTGTTCCGTCTCTCCTGAGATACAAAGCAGCCAGAACGGAATCTGTATAAACAGCATCAGCCAAAATGCTGTTTTTCTGGCTTTGACATTCTCCGGAAAAGTTTTTCCCGCAACTTCATGCCTGTGTGCGATTCCCATTCCAGCTGCAAAGAGCAGACAAAACAGGATCAGAGACATTCCATATACAAGCATGTTACTGTTTCCCAGACTGTTGATTTTTTCTGCCAGTCCCGGAATCATAAAACAGCTCATAAAAAAGCATGCCGATAAAACCCACGCTGCAAAAGCGCAGATAACCTCTCTATTCTTTTTCATATTTTCTTTTCTTCTATCCTTTTATACTTTTTATATTCCAAAATATTCTTTGATCTGACAGTCCGTATATTCTGCCATATTCTGACCGGCAAGCCATGCCTGATACCATTTTGCAGTGTTGACTACTGCTTCATCCACCTGCCAGCGAGGTTTCCAGCCCAGCCGGTTTCGAATACGGGAACAATCCAGTTTGAGGAAATTTGCCTCATGAGGACCTCCCTGACAGAGATTTTCCCATGCTGCCCCGTTTCCCCATGCTGTGCAGAACAGATCTGCAAGTTCCCCGGTGGTCAGACAGCTTCTGTCATCTGGTCCTACATTATAAGATCCTGCCTTCTGGCTGTCCTGATACTGTTCTTCCGCGATCAGAAGATACGCGCCCAATGGTTCCAGTACATGCTGATATGGTCTGGTAGAATGTGGATTCCGAACTGCAATCTTTTTTCCACCGGAAACAGCACGCACACAGTCCGGAATGATACGGTCTGCTGCAAAATCACCGCCTCCGATCACATTACCGGCACGCGCAGTTGATACTGCAATATCCATGTCTTTCAAGAAAGATTTCTCATAACTGTGTGTTACAAGTTCTGAGCAGGATTTGCTATTGGAATACGGATCGTAGCCATCCAGTTCATCCGTTTCGCGGTACCCCCATTCCCATTCATTATTCTTATAAACTTTATCTGTTGTTACATTCAAAAAAGAGCGGACGCTTCCACACTGCCTTACTGCTTCCAGTACATTGACCGTCCCCATAACATTTGTCTCATAAGTATTTACCGGATTTTTGTAAGATTCCCTTACGATCGGCTGTGCCGCCAGATGAAAGACGATCTCCGGCTGTGTTTCTTTAAACACCTGTATCATATGCTCCAGATCACGAATGTCTCCGATCACAGAATGGATCTGACTTTCCAGATCTGTCAGCGTGAATATTGATGGATCTGTCGGTGGCTTCTGAGAATATCCGGTCACTTCCGCTCCCAACTCCTGAAGTATCCTGCAGAGCCATGTCCCCTTAAATCCGGTATGTCCTGTCACCAGAACTTTCTTCCCTTTATAAAAATTTAGATTGAATTCATTCATATCGACCGCTTAAACTCCTGTAAAATACTTTATAGATTTTTCCAAAATCTCCACATACTTTCCGCATAACCTTTTTTCAAAAAAAGTCATTATTAATTTTATTATACTATAAAAGCTGACGCCCCGCAATCTGCGAAGCGCCAGCTTCTTAATTTAAAAATTTAAATTTTTTGACTTCTATTTTTCAAACAGATCTACCAGTTCCTGTCCATCGTCATATCCGGCATCTTTCAGCTGTTCTACGAACCACTCGTCCACACCTTCTACGGCTTTTTTGAAGGAATCGATATCCATATCCTCTTTTTTAGTGATTGTCACACCATTCTTTGACTGCCAGCGGTTCATGATTTCTTCATCACCGGAGCGGTTGATGTAACGTTCATACTCAACGGCTTTCTGTCCACACTCATCAACGACTGCCTGCTGCTCTGGTGTCAGAGTATCGTACAGATCCTGGTTGATACAGAAGAACAGACAGTCATAGATTGCATCCCACATGGAGCAGTATGGCTGAACCTCCTGCACACTTGCCGCATCGATTGCCGGAAGTGGGTTTTCCTGGCCTTCTACAGTATTCTGCTGCAGAGCCGTATAAGTTTCAGACCAGTTCATGTTCGTTGCATCTGCGCCCCATCTCTTGTAGCATTCCATCAGAAGGTTGGAGCCTGCTACACGGATCTTGAGGTTCTTCATGTCATCCAGAGTTTTTACTTCATGCTTGCTGTTGGTCAGCTCACGGAAGCCGTTCTCTGCGATACCCATGCAGTGCAGTCCGTAACTGGAAAGAATTTCTTTCAGCTTTTCTCCTGCCTCACCATCGAATTTCGCATCTGCATCATCATAGGAATCATAAATAAATGGTAACGATACAACATTAAATCTTGGATCAAACGCTGAGTAGATCAGGTTGGAATGCATGGAAATCTGTACCGGGTCTCCGTTCATCAGCGCCTGGATTCCTTCAGACTGATTTCCATTGGTCAGCTGGTCTGCCGCATAGATGTTGACTTTGATCTTGCCTCCGGTTGCTTTTTCCATCAGCTCGCCAAACTTACGTCCGCCGTCTGCCCATGTACTTGTCTCCGTTGTGGAGCATGCAAAGTTCCAGGTTGCTTCCGGCCAGTTGAGATCACTGTAATCCGCAACTGTATCCGTAGATTCCTGTGTGAAGAGATCTACCAGTTCCTGTGCGTCATCGTATCCTTCTTTCTCAAGTTCCTTAACAAACCACTCATCAACACCATCTACGGCTTTCTTGAAGGAATCGATATCCATATCTTCTTTATTTGTGATCGTCACGCCATTCTTTGACTGCCAGCGCTCCATGATCTCTTCATCTCCGGAACGGTTGATATAACGCTCGTATTGAACAGCTTTCTGACCACACTCGTCAACAACTGCCTGCTGCTCCGGTGTCAGACTGTCATAAATCTCCTGGTTGATGCAGAAGAACAGACAGTCATAGATTGCATCCCACATAGAGCAGTATGGCTGAACCTCCTGCACACTTGCCGCATCGATTGCCGGCAGCGGGTTCTCCTGTCCTTCTACTGTATTCTGCTGCAGAGCCGTGTAGGTCTCTGTCCAGTTCAGGTTTGTTGCATCTGCGCCCCATCTCTTATAGCATTCCATAAGAAGATTGGAACCTGCCACACGGATCTTAAGATTCTTCATATCATCCAGAGTCTTGATCTCGCGTTTGCTGTTGGTGATCTCACGGAAACCATTCTCTGCGATACCCATGCAGTGCAGACCATATTCGGAAAGCAATTCTTTCAGTTTTTCACCGGCTGCTCCGTCAAATTTTGCATCTGCGTCATCATAAGAATCATAAATAAATGGAAGAGATACTACATTGAATCTCGGATCAAATGCAGAATAGATCAGGTTGGAATGCATGGAAATCTGTACCGGGTCTCCATTCATCAGTGCCTGGATTCCTTCAGACTGATTTCCGTTTGTCAGCTGGTCAGTTGCATAAACATTAACTTTAACCTTGCCTCCGGTTGCCTTTTCCATCAGTTCGCCGAACTTACGTCCACCGTCTGCCCATGTACTTGTCTCCGTTGTGGAGCATGCAAAGTTCCAGGTCATTTCCGGCCAGTCAAGGTCGCTGTAATCTTCAATTGTATTAAAAGAGTCTTCACCATTTCCTGCATCCTTTGAAGCAGTACTTCCAGTGTCAGATGAGGCCTGTTCGCCTGTGTAAGAGCCATCCTTCGCAAGCGCTTTTGGAAGTGCAGTAGAAACTGCCGGTACATAGGTAACGACCAGAAGCACTGCAACACTGGCAGCGATCATCGGCATAACTGCCTTTGAGATCTGCTGAAGAGTAACCTCCAGACCTTTTTTGATCTTGATACTGATCGCAACAAAAAGGTTTACACCTACCGGAGGGGTAACCTGTCCGATCGCAAGGTTTACAGTTGCCATAACACCAAATGCAACAACGTCGTATCCCAATGCTTTACATACCGGAAGCATGATCGGGATAAAGATATACATTGCTGAGTTTGCATCGATAAAACATCCTGCGATCAGGAAGATAACATTTACGATCAGAAGGAATACAAACTGATTGTGTGCGATGGATGCAAGCAGTCCGGATGCTGCCTCTGCAATACCAAACTTGGTACATACAAATGAAAACAGAGATGCACTTGCAACGATCAACATGATTCCACCGGTAGTCTTTGCGGAATCTACCAGGATATCAAACAGATCTCTGAAGGATACCTCACGGTAGATCACCATACCTACAAAAAGTCCATATACAACAGATACTGCCGCAGCTTCTGTTGGTGTAAAGATACCACCGTAGATTCCGCCAAGGATGATGATCGGCATCAGGAATCCCCAGAATGCATCTTTAAAAGTGGACCATCTCTCCTTTGCAGATGCTTTTTTACGGGACGGTTTGATATCATGTTTATTTGCTTCAAGAATTACTACAATTACAAGTGCCACACCCATAAGGATTCCAGGTACGATACCTGCCATAAACATATCTGCGATAGACACACCTGTAATGGACGCATATACAACGAAAGCGATACTTGGCGGTATAACGATAGCCACCGAACTCGACGTTGCCATCAAAGCTGTTGAAAACGGTGCAGAGAAACCACCCTGCTCAACCATTGCCGGGATCAGAACAGCACCAAGAGCTGCTACTGTAGCCGGACCGGAACCAGAGATTGCTCCAAAGAAACAGGAAACAATAACACATACGATTGCGATACCGCCTTTTTTGTGTCCGACACAGGTATCTACAAAATCGATCAGTCTGCGTGAAATTCCGGCTTTTGCCATGATATTTCCGGACAGTACAAAGAACGGAATCGCAAGAAGAAGGAATTTACTGATTCCTGAATACATATTTGTTGCAACGATGGTAAGTGAGGTTCCCGAATAAAGGATCGCACATACAGAGGACAGACCCAGGCAGAGTGCAATCGGCACACCCAGGATCAGAAAAACAAAAAATGAAATAAATAAAACAGCACTGATCATTTATTTGCCCTCCTTATCGTTTTTATTTCCAAAACAGACATCCAGACAGTACTCAATAAGATGAAGAATCATACAGCCTGCTCCGATCGGTACAAAGGACCAGAAGATCCATTCCGGCCAGTTCAGTACAAAGGTTCTTTTTCCGTTTTCAAGCTGGGTGATAACCTTGTCCATACCATACTTAAAAAGAATCACTGAAAAAATAATACTCAGTACTGTGATCAGGATCACAGATGGTTTTTTCAGTTTTTTTGGAAGACGGTCTGTAACCAGTGTCAGGCTGACCAGGCCACCCTCTCTGCAGGACAATGCCGCTGCCAGAAGTGTAATAAGTACAAAGACCGCTACAACAAGTTCTTCTGTGAAGGACCATGAGCGGTGGATCACTTTACGGGAAAACACGTTTCCCACAGTGAGCACGAGAATCAGCAATGTTGTAACTACCAGTACAACTTTTTCTACTGCTGCAAGTGCATTCATGAGTTTCTTGTAGACTTTCATCCTCTCTTCCTCCCTTGTAAAATATGATGATGTTCCGGTTTCAGAAAATTCTGCATAAAAAAAATCCGCCCCATCAGGGACGGATATATCATTCCGCAACCACCCTGTTTCGTCATTGAAACAAGTACGATTCTGCAACGTACCGGCATACGCGTCTCCTGTAACGGGGAGCCTCCGTGAAAACCTACTGATAAATCTCAAACGTAACGTTCGGTCTTCCTTCTCAGGGATGATATTCAAAACAGTGCCGTTACCGCATCACACCAACTGCGGCTCTCTGTAAACAGCTATTTTCTCTGCTTTTACTGATTCCCTTCATAGAATTTGCTCTTATGCTTTACCTCGTTAAAAGCTTTTTTTATTTTACAACTCTTATCTGCTATAGTCAAGAGCTTTTTAATTGGCCAAAAAAGCAAAAACGTTTTTGCATTCTCGCATAAAATATTTTATACTGTATATACCCAAACTGTATCTATCTACAGGAGAAACAGAATATGAAAAAGAAAAAAAGATTTCTACGAATTATGTTGCTGCTATTATTATTTTTATCTGCGCCGTAGTCATCAGTCTGGGACTTTTTTTGCTGTATGTCCAACGTTCTATTGATACCAATTCCCAGAAAGCCATGACCAGTAATGTAGCAAAACAAAGTGATCATGCGTTATCCATTCTCAATATTCATTACGGATTTCTGAACAGTATCGCTGACAAAATGGGAGATTCCTCTGATATTCTTTCCGATGAAAATATGGAGCTTCTGGTATCCCTGGCAGCAAACACGGATTTCGAAAGAACTGCCCTGATCGAAGCAGACGGTACAGCATACTATGACAACGGTGCCATAAAGAATGTAGCCCAGAGAAAATATTTTCTGGAAGCCATGAAAGGCCAGGCAACTCTCAGTGATCCACTGGACAGCAGTATTGATCAGGAGACACGTGTGATCCTGTGTGTTCCTGTACGCTGTAATGGCAGAATCATTGGCGCACTTGGTGGCTCTTATAATGTGACCGCCCTTAGTCAGATGCTTTTTAATGATATTTTTGATGATGCCGGATACAGTCTGATTGTCACAAAAGAAGGAGAGATCATCGCCTACGATGGTGAACCTTCATATCATAAAATCACATATGGTGACAATTTTTTTGATTTTTATAAAGACAGAACACTTCTGTCCAAAAATTCTCTTGTAAATGTCAAAAAAGATTTTTCAGCCGGCCACGATGGACTGATTAAGATCCGAACAGACTCCAACAAAAAATCTGACCAGTATATCGCTTATACCCGGCTTGGCATGAATGACTGGATGATCTGCTATGTTATTCCTGTATCCGATGCCCAAAGCTCCTATTCTTTCATTAAAAGTTATGAAGGCATTTTTATGTCCGTATTCTTCATTCTGGTGCTGTTACTTGTTTTCTACATTATCCACAACAATCGTATCCGCAATGAAGAGCTGCGTCGCGATGCACAGACAGACGGTCTGACAGGTGTTCTCAACAAACGCACGACAGAGGCACTCATCAACGAAATCCTGGAGCAAAGGCCTCATGAAAAAGGTACTTTTATTATTCTGGATGTTGATAAATTCAAAGAAGTAAATGATCATTATGGGCATGCTGTCGGCGATATTGTCCTCAGCACACTTGGACAGACACTCCGAAATTATTTCAGAGAAAATGATATCATTGGAAGGATCGGTGGAGATGAGTTTGTCATTTACATGTGCAAAACAGAACGGCAGAGATGGATATTTTCTTTTCCAAAAGCAGGATAGTATTATATAATGATGACATATCGCAAGAATGCAGGCACAATATCATCTATACTAAACATATAATGCATGAATAAAAGAGGTACAAATAATGACAGAAAAATGGTGGCATGACAAAATCGCATATCAGATCTATCCAAAGAGTTTTCTGGACAGTAACGGGGACGGCATCGGAGATCTGAGAGGAATCATTTCCAAACTGGATTACATAAAAGTACTGGGCATTGATATCATCTGGCTTTCTCCAATCTACAAATCGCCTTTTGTCGATCAGGGATATGATATTTCAGATTACTATGCAATTGCAGAAGAATTCGGAACTATGGAAGCGTTTGATGAATTGCTTGCAGAAGCAAAAAAACGTAATATGCATATCATCATGGATCTGGTCATCAACCACTGCTCTGACAAACATGAATGGTTCCAAAAAGCTCTGGCTGATCCAGATGGTGAATATGCAGATTATTTTTATTTCCGGAAAGGAAAAAACGGTAACCCGCCAAGCAACTATCGTTCTTACTTCGGCGGCAGCTGCTGGGAAGCGGTTCCGGGAACAGACAAATACTATTTCCATATGTTCGCCAAAGAACAGCCTGATCTGAACTGGGAGAACCCAAAGCTTCGTCAGGAGCTTTACAATATGATCAACTGGTGGCTTGAAAAAGGCCTTGCCGGTTTCCGTATCGATGCGATCATCAACATCAAAAAAGACCTTGCTTTTCCTGACTATGAACCGGACGGACCGGATGGCATGGCCGCCTGCTGGAAAATGGTCGAAAACGTTGACGGTGTAGGAGAATTCCTTGAAGATCTGAAGAAAAACACTTTTCAGAAATATGATGCTTTCACCGTTGGTGAAGTATTCAATATGAAAGCTGATGAACTTGGTCAATTTATTGGAGATAACGGACATTTCTCCACAATCTTTGATTTCTGTGCGCATTCCCTCAGCGATGGTGCTCATGGCTGGTACGATGCACCTCATGTAGATTTCAAAACATGGCGTGATACAATTCTGAGTTCTCAGATCAATGTCCAAAAATATGGACTGGAAGCAAATATCATCGAAAATCATGATGAACCTCGCGGTGTATCCCGTTTTCTTCCGGAGTATGCCCAAACGCCTGTCGGTGCCAAAATGCTCGGTACCGTAAACATCCTGCTCCGTGGAATTCCGTTCATTTATCAGGGACAGGAAATCGGAATGCAGAATGAAATCTGGAACGACATTCATGATTACAATGATATCAGTACGATCGATCAGTATAAGCTCGCAAGAGAAGCAGGTTTAAGTGATACCGAAGCTCTGGAAGTATGCGGCAAAATGAGTCGTGATAACGCAAGAACCCCTGTACAGTGGAATGCTCAGGTGAATGCCGGATTTACTACAGGCACACCATGGCTCAAGGTTCACTCTGATTATAAAGAAATCAACGTCGCAGCTCAGGAAAAGGATCCGGATTCCGTATTAAATTACTACCGTAAACTGACTGCCACCCGCAAGGCTCCAGAATACAAAGAGGTATTTACTTACGGCAAAACAGTTCCTGCATATCAGGATAGTGAAACAGTTATGGCATATTATCGTGAGACGAAATCACAACGCATTCTCGTTGCCGCCAACTTCGGTCGCGAAGCCGTTTCCACCAAACTTGAATATCCGGTAAAAAAAGTGCTTCTGTCCAATCAGAACCGCACCGATTGCCCAGAAGGAATGCTGAAGCTCGACAGCTGTGAAGTAATTGTGCTGGAATGCGAGAAATAAACCAATTTCACTAAGGGACTGTGCATGTATTATGTACAGTCCCTTCTGGCTGCAGGCACTGGATCGGATGACTGAGCCGTTCCCAAATACTTTCTTCATAGCCTGTTTTTTCTCCAATACTGAAAAAATGCCTCTTCCTGATCTGAACGAATTCCATACTTTCTCCTTGCTATATAGAACTTTGATTTCCAAATAGATGTCTGTACCGGAATTGCTACTATATTATGATGGCGTATAATATCCATATATGGCAAAACAGAAATTCCGAATCCATTCTCTACAAGCCCTGTAATAACTTCAAAAATAAAAAAGAGCGCATTCTATAACAGCCTTTCGACTGATATGAATTCGCTCTCCTCTCACAGCTTCACTTTCCAATTACTTGTTTAACATGTGTTTGCCATAACATGTTGCACAAATTATTGCGAGTAATTTTCATAAAAATATACTTTTTATACAAAGTATACATTTCACCTATTTGTGTTATGTATATTTTTCTTCTTTCTGGACTTGCGGACGATCTTTCGAATCAGGGATACCACAAGAACAATTATTATAATAATGATCAGGCCGATACATACTATGATTGCGGTAAATTTATTCGGTTTTTTCACCAGATCAAGTATATTTTTGCTGTCATCCACAACCTTACGATCATGGGTTGTCGCATAGTATTCAGATACATTTGCAATGCCGTCTCCATCTGCATCATCAAAAGACTGCATATATCTTGCGATCGCATCCCATGCTTTCAGCTCCTTATTGCCTTCCATGACTGCATGATCTTCCAGATTTTCAATTGGATTTCCGTCTTTATCCTTTGGCTCAAGAGACAGAAGTCCGTAAGACATTTTCATTACAGAACCTAACATCTGTCCGGTGTACAGATCTGTTACAACATGATACAGCTTATCATCCTCAATCTCTGTCCTTTCTCCATCTGCTCTGGTCAGATAGCAGTCTGTCACTTTATTCAAGATTATTCGATGCGGGTTGTATGTAAAATTCAGGCCACTGCAGTATAATCTTGCAGTCGTCATAAAATCAGAAATGGAGGCGTCCACTTCAGCCACCAGCTTCAGTTCTTTTCCTGTCAGGTATGCGTTGATCAGAGGATATCCGGCTACTCCGTCTTTGCCAATTCCAAGTGAAAATGAATTGTATACATCTTCTACGGTAATATCACCCTTTGTATACGTGTCACGTACAGTCCCACTCGGTACAACCGCTACATCTACCGGGTCTCCATCATAATACTCTGAATTTTCCACAGCATATACGTAGGCATCTGCCATGATATCCCCAAGATTCAGTTCTTTATGCTCTGTGCCCATTTCCTCCAGGCTGTTAAATTCCACATCGTTCTGCGCAAGAACTTCTTTTCTTGTGTAACCAAAGTCTGCAAGGTAATTCGTATCCACCGTATCCATCAATGCGTCGATGCGCTCCTGTGTTGCCTTGTCGGCTTTTACATCCTCAGATACAGGAATCAGCTCATAAGAGCTCAGATCCCAGCGTCCGTCAGAATTCTGCGTCATCGAAAGAGAGCCAAGATTTCTTCCGTATTCACCACAGGATACAATATAGGTATTTCCGTGCCGGATTGCCTCCTGCAGCTCTGAATGTGTATGTCCACTGATGATCAGATCAAGATCTGGAACCGCCTTGGCAAGGAGTTCGTCCTCCGACTTGCTTTCATCTTCCCAGGTTCCACCATGAGAAACACAGGCGATCATGTCTGCTTCTTCGTTTTTCTTGATTTCTTCTACTGTTTTCTTAACAGCCTCAACAGGATCCTTGAAAGATAATTCACAGGTTGGTGCGCATTCCAGGGCATCTTTTCCGAAGACACCGACAACGGCGATCTTTACGTCACCTTTCTGTACCATTACATAGTCCTTCACACCATATGTTTCAAACGCTGACTGTATCTGTTTCTGACCGTCGTTTAGCCCAGCCTTTTCCATGCTGTCCCAATCCACATTGCACACTACGATCTCAGGCAATGTCTCTCCGGAGCTTTTGGCTGCCTTAAGCATGTTGGCAAGCCCCTGGGATCGATAGTCGAATTCATGATTGCCAAATGTAGTCACATCATATCCAAGATATCCAAGCATTCTAAGCTCCGCTGCCTCAGTATCATATACCGTCTGGATCAGCGTTCCCATTGAAAAATCACCGCCATCCAGTATGAGTGTATCTGGATCTTCTTTCTTTTTTTCATTGATCAGTGTCTTTATTTTTGCAAATCCGCCGACTTCTTTTTGTTCTCCATCTACGATCGTGGAAAAGCTGTCCAGATGGGAATGCGTGTCATGAGTAAACAAGACATCTATCTGTTTTGTATCATCTGCCGCCTTCACCGTAACAGCCTGTGCAAGCGGCATAAGCATTGCAATGGTAAGCACGACCGACAAAATACTTTTCCGTAATATCATAGATTTCACCCTTTCATCCATAACTTTCTGATATGATTTGAGTATACGTGATTGCCACCATGTTTGTCACGTATAATTGCGTTAGAATAAGACAAAGAAATCCTGTACAGAAACAGTTTTACTGCAGCCGTACAGGATTCTTCTAAATTCTTTTATTCTCTTTATTTTGCTCTTGCCATTGCTTCCTGATAATCTCTTGTGTCTGTGAAGATTTCTTCTTTCCACGGATTCTTTTTCTGAGCTTTCGCACGTTTCAGAATGTATGCAAAATTCAAGTCGAACATCCGTGAGACTTGGCGCGTGATTCTGGTCAGCTAAGCTGACATATTCCTATCAGAATCACTGCGCATCCTCGCGGAGCGTTTATCTCAGTCGGAGATTGGACTCCCACTGAGACAAATTTACTTTCACTCACCACCTAAAAGAGGTGGGAGTCTTCTCGACTGAGATAAATACATTTACTGCGAAAGATATCACAGAGATCATTCCCTGTGCTGTAGGATTTGCTGTAGTTGGCATGGTGCTTCCCATAGCTGCTGCAATACCGCCTTCATCCTTGTCTTCTACAATTTCCATGCGATAGGACATCATTCGGTATCTTCATTGTTCTTTTCCCCACAATCTGTAACTTCCCAATATCCATTTTTAGGAGAACCATGTCGGACAAGAATACCAAATTCTTTTAATTTTTTAATATTGCTTTCTATATTTCGACTGGCAACGCCAATCTTTTCTGCTAATTTTGCTGCTGATAACTGGTTATTCTCCAAAAGTAACTTTACTATTTCCTGCTGAGTACTATTAAGCTCAACTATTCCATGTTTCTCCGATGTTTCTCCGATGTTTCTCCGATGTTTCTCCGATGTTTCTCCGATGTGTTTATTTTCTGAAGTCATCGGTAAAGAATTACGGAATAATTCTACTCGAAACATATTATCAAATTCTTGAAATTTTGGTTCTGGAAGTCCATATTCCTTCGCAGCATTAAGAATTCTTTTTACCCCACTACCCCATGCTTCTACCAGTCCCATCTGGCTAAAAATATTGGCAATTGCTTTATTTCGGATTTTAGAATGACCGTTCATGACTTCCTCGTATGTCAGTCCATTGTACAGTCCGCCCGGAGAAGTCACTTCCAGTCGATCATCATAAACCGCAACCTGAATGCAGGATTCATCCAATAAATTTCGATGACAGTGTGCATTGATAATCATTTCTCTGATTGCCTCTGGTGGAAGCTCATATTTTTCTTTTCTCACCAAACCATCAATTGTTGCCCCAAGTCTTATATTTCTCAGTACAAAATCCACTGCCTCTTCAATCTGCGTATAAATCGGTCCTGTAAATTCTCTCTTGTCCAGAAATACCGCCCGATCTGTTCCTTTAAAAACCGCACATTGGGTTTTAGAAAATGGAAAATAATCAGAAGTTAATAATGCATAGGCATTCGTTGCCAATAGCTGCCCCTCGCTTTGTTTCAGAATTTTCCAGTTAATGAGCTGCTCTTTCTTCACTGAACGTTCTGTCATTCCAGCTTTTTCCCGGAAGTTTTCAATGTTACTACAAAGCTTTTCTGTTGCCTCTTTTGAAACAGGATAGCCTACACAAGTAAGTTCATCCCAAGAAATTCTGGCCCCCTCCATTTCAAGTTCTCTAATCTTTTCTGGAAATGCCTGTCTGGATGTACCTGCCACACGAATATAGGTACCATTCTCTTTTCCTTTTGATTTCAGATAATATGGGCGATTCTTTCCAGCTTCTACGGACACAATAATAACCGTTTTTCCATCTATTGTCTGTGGTTCAATATCCGGAATAATCTGCGGCATACAAGAATCTGAAATAGCATTGGCAATTCCATCCATTAACTGAAATAATATTTCGTTTGTCACACCCACAATCTCGTGTGTTTTATCATCTATACCTACAATCAGCTTTCCGCCCTGAGTATTGGCAAAAGCTATGATTGTTTTCATGTACTTTTCACTTTTATCTGGTAAAGTGATTTTGTATTCAATATTTTTTGATTCTCCAGAAAATATTGTGCCTCTTGCCATTTTTCATACCCCATTTTTCATTATTTCTCGCACCACCGGTGCGATATTTTATTTTGCTAATTATATTGTACCCTATTATGAGTGTTAATCAAACATTTTTATTGACAACATTTATAATATTAAATTTCAGCAAATGAAATAATTAAAATAATAGCAGGCAATCTTATCGACTACCTGCTACGTAAAATGCCTTATACAAATTAGAAATTATTCGAATTCGACAACTACTAATCAATTTTGTTTAGAGATTATTTGCTATCGTATTTGCCTTTCTTTTAATTCTTTGATTTGTCCATATTATCCTGCCTATACAGGCTAATGTTATCATTTTGTTATCGGCATTGATAACACCTACTCGATAACTGTGGATAATAACTATATGTAGCATGTCAATTTATAAGCTATTTTGCTTAGAGATTCAACACAAAACTGAAATTTTACTTTTCCTTATATTCATCTGGTATTGCTATTTGAAATGTTTCACACAACAGCATCACATCATGCACATCATTTTTATCGTGTTCATATCCCAAATGAAGCATTACCTGACTCAATGGTTCAATACAAGAAACAGTTATATCTCCAACTTTTCCAATACCGGAAAAAGTTTTTGATGGAAATATATCTCCCTCATAAACAATTCCGTCATCTGTAAATTCAAAACAATGTAAATCAATGATTCTTTGTTTATCATCTTTCCAGACAGTATGACCATCCGTTGTATAATCAGTATTTACTTCCTCAAATCCATGCTGCTTAATCACATAAATATAATCATGATAATGTTTCAGTTCAACAAACAAATCAATATCATTGTGTATTCTTGATTCTCTTTTAAGAAGTGCATCAACACCCCATCCGCCATCTAAATATACTTTAATTTCGTTTTGCAAAGCATATTTTATAATTTCACATGCATCTTCTGTACGTACCATAATCTATCCTCCAAATTCAAATCTTTGTATGCTTTCCAACTCACTAAAAGCCTGAAATTTGTCAGTCTTTCATCCTTTTTGTTATCAATCACCAATTAGCTGTAATCCATTAGGATTTAGCTGATATATTTTATCGCACACCTCTTCAATATACTTTCTATCGTGAGAAATGCTAATGACAGCCCCCGGAAATTCTCGGAGCATTTTTCTTATTACCGGACCGGACAATGGTGAAAAATTTCTTGTAGGCTCATCCAGAATAAGAACATTTGCACCACT
>OLOD01000353.1_pt1 | contig 37097 bp, 59 predicted proteins | sample 1671921 | NCBI WGS metagenome assembly OLOD01 (sample SAMEA3136626, study PRJEB25190) | human gut metagenome | biome: human gut; feature: human-associated habitat; material: faeces | place: Austria | collected 2013
TTGAGTCCTGAAACCTATGATTTTATATAGTTTTCATAAACTTTAGACTCTACCTTATTTTAATAATGTCTATTTCTTCTTGCCTTTTCTATATCTATTACAGTTGTTAAAATGACAACATCTAAACTATCTTCCTTTGAATCAACTGAAATATCGTACGTATCTAAAATATTCCATGATCTTTTTTCAATTCTTCCAACAAGATAATTATTTTCATCTTTTACCTCATAATTATATTCAATATATTCTCCACTGATGTTCCATTTTCGATAATCTACTAAAAAATAAGGAATAAAATAAGAAAATTCTTTTTCTATAGCACCAATATATTTCTCATTTTTATAAACAAAAAAAGCAGCTGATCGTGGATCTTCTTCAATCCTAGCAACAATATTTTCATGAGCATCATATATATAAAGTTGATACATAATTGCCATTTTTCTTTTTATAATATATAACAATTCATTATCTTGATTTGTTACATAAAAGCGAAAGATAAAAGATGGTTGTTGTTTAAATAACAGCTTCATATAGCTCACCTCTTATCATTATTGTAACAAAAAAATAACAAAACAAGCAAAGCTTATTTTGTTATAAAAATTACAAGTATTTAACTGTTTCATCCAATTCTTTTTTCAAATGATGATTTGGAAGTGGTTCTTTTTGATTCCCATATCCTAAATCCAACATCATGACGACTTCTTCATTTTCAGGTAAATCTAAAGCTTTTTTCATTTCTTGAGGATCAAAGAAATTGATCCAACAACTATCAATACCTGCATTATAAGCAGCCAACATTAAATGAGTTGCTACAATTGTAGCATCTTCAATTCCTGAATTTCTTTCATTACCAGGATAATCAAAAACATTGTTTTTATCATAAGCTACAACTAAAACAGTTGGTGCATGATAACGACAAGGTGTACATGCATCTATTTTATCTAAATACTCTTTTGATTGAACAACATAAATTTTTTGTTCTTGTAAGTTTTTAGCCGTTGGAGCGACTCTACCTGCTTCTAATATTTCTATTAATTTTTCTTTTTCTACTTGTTGTGTAGAAAAATCTTTACATGAGTATCTGTTTTGAATGACATCTTTAAATTCCATACTATTGCCTCCTCAATCATGTCAAATTAATAATTTTTTCTCTACTTATAAGTATTATATCATCTATATTCCTATGATATAAGGAAAAATGATTAATTGATCATAATTTTTAAGTTGTTTATAAGTATAAAAAAAGATACTACATTTTTATGCAGTATCTTATATGATTAGTCTAAATCAGCACCGTTTTTATTCTAATCTTTATCTTTCTATAAACCGCTATATACTGCCATTTATTTCTATATAACTCTATATAATTCTTATTGATTTTATAGTGTTTTTATAGCTGGTTCGTCCATTTGTCGTCCACACATTAAAAAATAATATAAAATTATGCTTCGCCCTTTACATAATGGTACTATTATGCTATAATAATATTGTAAAGAGAGGAGGTAAGGATATGAATTTAGATGATTTAAAAAAATTGAGCGAAATCTTTAATAACTTCGCTCAACCAATAGCAACTCTAATTGTTGGTTACATCGGTTCAAAATATGTCAGCAAAAAGAGTTCAAAGAAGAGAAAGAAGAAATAATCTTCTTCTCTCTTTCTTCATCTAAATTATATCAAATAATATGAAAAAAGAAATAAAAATTATAATTCTATTTTTAGGCATTATCCTTACATTGTTTAAAACTTATTGGTTTTTAGGAATGATATTAATGATTTTAGGCTTTTATTTATTAGGAAAGGAATAATTATGGAAAATAAAAAATTTGATCAAGTAAAATACATGAGAGAATGGCAAAAAGAAAACATGAAGCAAGTAAAAGCATCGTACAAAACTGAATTTGTAGATAAATTCAAAGAAGCTTGTAAGAAACTTGGTATCAAACAATCAGATGTAATCAGAAAAGCAATGCAAGACACGATTGAAAAAGCAAATAATATATAAAAAAAGAACCTACTCAATCAATGAGTAGGCTTTTTTTTGTAAAATATTCAATTGTTTCTTGACGTCGAATTATTTAAAAGTATGGATTAGCTATAATACAATTAAATTTTTACACATTTGATTATACTACTTAATTATTCACTGTAAACTCCCCATTGCTCATTCATTTCTTCAATCTGATATTGATATTTCAAATTTTCTTGTTTTAATTTTTCAATTTGACTATCTTTTTCGATAATTTGAGAATGATATTGAGTATTTTTGGCAAGTAAACAAACAATCAATAAAAGTAATACAATGATAATAATCTTTAGTTTTTTCATTCTAAACACCCATTAGCTTCAAAATAGTGTTTCTTCCTGCGATTCCATCAACTTTTAATCCTCTGTCTGATTGGAATTGTTTTACTGCAGCTTCTAAGCCACTTCCAAATTTACCTGGACATTCAACACCATCAGGATCATATCCACGACACATTAGAGCAATTTCAACCGCAGTAACTAAATATTTAGTTTCTTTACGTTTGACATAGTGTTTACCTAAAGCCGATTTACTGTTTTTACCAAAAGCACCATCAACTTTTAAGTTTTTACCATAGTCCAAATTAATGGCATGTTGGAAGCATCTAGCAATATTTGCTCGAGTCATAGGACCATATGCACCATCAGTTGCAATTGAATGACCTGTAAAATTGATTGAATGTTGTTGACCTCTTGAGATAATACTGTCTAAGTTATCATTTTTAGCAGCAGATGGAGTAGCAGTAGATGTCCCTAGATTTCCAACAGTTGAATTAACAATATTATTTTTAAAATTTTTCCAAACATTGTCATCTAAAAGTCCATTACAATTAGGACATAATTTACCATTTACATCATAATGACGATAAACATGATCAATATCAATGTTATATTTTTTCATCAACGCACGTGCTAATGCATATACATTTTCTAATGTCTTATCGGTAATTTCAACAACACCATTTTTATTGGAATCACACATTTCAATCGACAATGAATTACTGTTAGTGATGATTTGATACATTGGATGATGAGCCGATTGACATTTACCTCCAACCGCATAAGCAGCATAATTATCTGGAACACTTTGAGTTACTGAATCATCATCAACAAAGTAATGAGCAGATGCTCTGACAATTTCTCTAGCAAAATATTTTCCATTTGCTTCATCACTATCTCCATCATTGCTTGTATAATGAATGACTAAATATTTAATTTTTGATAAATCTCTTTTTGAACCATAATTAGCTTTATTTGCTAAATGTTCTTTCATAACATATCCCATATGCTATTTCCTCCCTAATTTTCTTCTACAAAAGTCCAATCTTCTGATAACATATCGCTTTGACTTGCTAACCATCCTAACTGCACACCGCTTGTGCCATGAAAAGCAATTGCTTTGTTGCCCATATCCGCATGATCTACATTAACAACTTCATCATTAGGTGTTTTGAATGATACATTTGTAGCAAGTTCAATGTATTGGTCTTTGCCATTCCATCCTTTACGTTTCACTTTCATTCCACGTTTTAAATACTTAATAGCTTCATCAAAACCAAAAGTAGCTTCTCCACCTAATTCAGGACAATTTTCTTCATCAGCAAGAACCCATTCATCATCAAGAATATTAGATAAAGTATAGATAACTCTTTCAGTTTCTCTAATATCCATCTCTTTTCCTTCTTTGGTATGCATGATTACTGTTTTCTTTTCATCATCCCAATACCAATATCCACCCCAACTTGGAAGCTTAATTTTTTCTCCGTTATACATAAGTTTTAACGCTCTTTTAAATTTCATATTTTTATTCTCCTAACTTGATACATTTATTTTCAATTTTCTTATAAGCATCTAAATAAAGTTCTTTCTTATCTCCATTATACGTACATTCGTAATACATTCCGTCCGGAAGAGATGTTGATGCTAAAGCTTTACTATTTTGCAATGCTTTGCAACTCCAAACAGCATAAACATCAAAATCAACTTTGCCATCCGTTTTATCAAGATGCTCTTCTGTGTACTCTCTGACTACTTTTTTACATAAATCTAAAAATTCATCTGAACCCATTTTTTTATCCTCCTAATATAAAAGAGAGCTATTCGCTCTCTTCATCTTTATTCAATTGTTCTAATGCGTTTCTTAATTTATTTGGAATTGGAATACCAATATTTCCTACATTTTCTAGTAATGAGATACCCTCATTAGCAATATAAAAATATGCTACAAGGGTTCTGAATACCCAATTACCAGTTCCTAGAATACGATCCACCATTACACCAATAATCAAAACAACAAGAATCATCATTTTTTTGACTAATCCTTTAAAACCAACTTCACTGTTTAATTGATTGTTCAAAAAAGCATACAAGACACCTGTTCCATAATCAAGAATCATGAATACAATTAAAACTTGTAAAGCTAAGTCCCAACTACCAAAAACATAAGTAAAAAAAGTAGCTACTACAGCTACTAATGCATTAAAATATTTTTCCATAAACTTCATTTTCCTCACCTTTTCTAAACTTTTTCAACATATAAATTAATCAAATCTTTTAAATTGTTGTATAGCGGATTTATACTATCTCTTGTGCATTTATAAACAATGTCATCTTGAACGTAATACTTATCCTTTTCAAGAACCATGTTGCCACTATATGGAATTGGATCATCTAACGTGCCTTTGTGATCTTCAACCACAACCATATATAACGATTCCGTTCCAACTCCCGGAACATATGCACTTGAAATAGTTTGTTTTTTTAGTGTTTTATATAAAACACCATTGTATTGTAACTTGAATCCTGCTTCAACTTCTGTATCAATCAAATCTTGATATAAAGGATAGTACTCAATCATCCTTAATGACTTACTATCTTCGATATCATAAGTGTTAATTGATTGCTGAAAAACTGTTTTAATAACTTCTTCTACTGTGAATTGTCTTGTACTCTCATATGCATCTTGCTCTTTTTGGATTTCTTCAAGTGATTTCCAGATTTTATGTTCGTAGATAAAATCATCATCTTGAGTATAAGTTGTACCTTGTGCAATCATTCCATCTTGAGTTGTTTCATCCAAAACCAAAGGTTTATATCCTTCTTCTTTCAAGATTTCTACGTTATTGATGTAAGTAGTGCCATCTTTTTCAATAACGCTTGGTGCTTTTACAAGCGAATTCCCATCTAATTTATAATACATTTAACCATCTCCTTTACCATGCTATCCAAATATATTTGTGTCCTTTATATAGCGGTGTGTATAATGAGTGTTTATTTAATTGTGCTGTAACATAGAATTTCCCCTCTTCAATTTCTGCGGTTCCTCTAACAACACGTGGGATTGTATCAAAAACCGCAACTTGTGAAGCATTAACTAAAAAAGCATTAGGATTTTCACTATTAAAAAAGAAGCTGTAGGCTGTATATTCAGTGCCTTTGCTTCCATCATAGTCTTTATCAAAAAGTGCTAATCCTTTGATTTCAGATAACCCCGTATCAAAAATCAGTGTTTTTTCATTCGGTAACAAATCTTCTTGAACAAATTCACCAGAAACATAATCTTTTTTCTCAATGTGATATATCAAGTTTAAAAAATTATCCGCTGGTGTTAAGCTTCCTATGTTACTCATTATTTTTCCACTCATCATTATTCTTCTTTCTTCTAAGAGTGACATAAAATCCCCCCTAAAAATCTAAGAGAGTACTTTTTTAAGTACCCCCCCCCGCTCATGTTCAACATAAAATTACCTCCTCTTATCTTGCATAAATTGTAACGTTTCCAGAAATGAGAGCATATATACCTGCAGCATATTTAAATGTAAGTGGACTGATTTTAGGATTTAGTCTATGCGTATAAGGACGCATCACACTAGTATATTGCGAATCATATGCACCATTATTATTCATGCATTTTGGCATTTTAAGTTGTTCAAAAAACAATCCATTATAATGTCCTAGAATATTTTGCGCAGCACTTGAATTGCTTCCGCTTTTACTAGTATCTAACATAACTGTAACATCGCCAAAACAACAATTTAAACTTGAATCACTAGATGATCCATTTATTAAACCAATTCCTACAACAAGAAAATCAGTATAATTACTGACGTCTATAGCTTCTGGTAATGTTCCTGATTCATCAAATTCATAATTTAAAATTTCAATCCATTCTTTCACTTTTTCATCCTCATTTCTCATTAAAAAATTTCTCCTAAGTAAAAGGGAGTTTGAACCCCCCCCGACAATTTTACGATCCATTTTAGTTACCTCATTTTCCATATATTGCATACTCAGTGCCAACACCAAGAAATCCTACTTGTACATCAATTTTAACTTTCTTGATTTTATCGTTAAAACTTCTATCAAAGAAATATCCTTGTGCAGCTAATGAAGTATTAGTGCATTTATTGAAATTTGCATCACTTAGAACTTGATACGTACAATTAAAATATGGATTTACTTCACATTTCAACTTTACAAGTCTTTGAACACCTTTTTTTAATGCAAATAGTCTAACAAAACCTCCTGCAGTTACATTACCTGAAGATGTACAATCAATATGTCCGTTTGTATTATTTACACTGTCATTCGATGCTGTTCCACAATTAAAAATTAAAATTTCTAGTTCTTCATACTCACCATCTAAATCGATACCAATACTTTGCGTTTCTTCTTCAATAGTTCCACTTTTTAATAATTTCCAGTTACTCATGTCACCTGCTCCTTTCGATGAATCTATCAAACTTCTAACTCTTAATAAATCGTTCATTATATTTCCCTCACAATCGCACTTCCATCAAGAATATTGACTTCATACGTTTTGTTTACTTCTACTGAATCAGAATTACTAGTAAGCGTGCAATTGTTTAAAGTTAATGAAGTTGCTGTATCTCCGCTAGTAAATTGAAAACCACAAATGAATGCTTTTCCATCATTAACTGTGCCCATTGAAACATTAAGGCTTGTCATTGTTGGAAAAACAGTCCAAGATCCGTTTTCTAATACAACGGTTGCATCAGTTTCTGACTTTTGATATTTATTAATTCCTAAATCTGTTGAATTTGCTTTTTGTGCGAGTACTTTAGCAACAACTTGATTTTGAATAGGGTTTGTGCTTGTATCGCTTAAAATAGAGTCTACAACAGTTTTATTAGCTCCAGTAGCAATACTATCCATTTTTACTTTATCATCTTTTGACATTAATCCATTTGCACTAGTAGTAGCTACATCAGTAGAAGCTTTCTTATCTAGTTCTGATTTAATTACTTTATTTTGAACAGGATTGGTACTTGTAGAACTTAACACATTATCTACAGTTACATTACTTCCACTTCCGCCACCACTACTTGCTATTTTCTTGATTTCTTCATATTTTTGATTAAAATCATCCAATTTTGGTTGAAAATTTGTTTTGAAATATTCATCCATTTCTTCATCCACATATTCAATCCATATCTTTGGATTTTCAGGAAGTGGTGATGAACCATTTCCAATCGCATCACAAACACGCATCTTATAATTTCCAAGATGTTGTATTTCGTCGCCTTTTTCTAGCTGAAAAGATAAATAGAATGGTTCTTTTCTTAGAAAAAATCTTTCTCCTAGCTGAAAAACACCATTTTCATCAATATCAATTTTTCCTTCATTTTTTTCTTGGTCTAAAAAGAATACAGTTACTTCATAGTCTTGATGATTTTCATCTTTAACAAATTGCATTTCCATATTTTTAGAATATTTATAAGTATCAGTTTCTCCTTCAAGCTGACATTTTAGGCCATCTTGAATAAATTTCACAATAACCATTTATACGCCTCCTCGTTATTTAACTCTTTCCCAAATATAAGTTAATTGGGTTGGTTGGATATTTTGCGAATCGCCATTACCAGAATTTTCAGTATACATAAAATTTCCTTGACTGGTCGATAAATTGTTATTTGGAGTATCTCCGCTAACAGCATTAACACCAGCATAGACATTGTTAGAGTAAGTTCTACCCCAATTGAAAGCATGACCAGCCATGTGATGCTTATGCTCTTGCAAGTACTTGCTACCAATGATTGTACCTGCCTCTTGATTAAACGATGTATGCTCATCAGTATCTGCATCATCTTCATTGATTCCAGCTAAAACATAGCCCTTGATCCTAGTCCATTCTGTTCCTAGATAAAGAGTATTAGGATCAAACTCTTTTTGAGAGTTATATATTTGTGTTCCTACTGGAACGATAAAATCGAGCAACTGTTTTCCTAGATAATAGAAGCTGTCAGTTTCAAAAGCTCCATCATGTTCTGGAAATTTATTGACGCCTAGAGATAACTTTTCGACATCAAAAAAAGCGAATGGAACGCCCATCGCTAATAATGTGACATAAGTAACTGCGCTGAACCTGTCAATCAATCTGAATTTAATTTCATAAGAATATTCCTTATCGAATTCAGTTTCTATGTCTGTATCATTATCAATATCAATCCAATTAGAATATTCTCCGCCTTGCATTCTATATTGATATGAAATAGCCATTGTATTTTGCTCATTTATTGACGATATAGAGCCATAAGCGTGAAGGGTGGTTAAATCCTCGTAGTTATTCAAACGTTTCGCTGTACCACTAATTGTAGGCAATGCATATTCAAGTACTTTAACTGTTTTAGTTGTTGAAACAGTATATCCTCGACTATCAGTAGCCGTGACTTTCAACTCAAAATCAGTATTTGCATCCAGCGTACCAAAAACAATCTTCGATGCAGTTGATTCATCTCTTTTTATATTTAGAAACTCAACTGTATATTTAGCAATCGTTGCTTCTTTTTTTGCTGTAGCTTTTGGAATATCAACAGCAAATGATGATTTCCCTTGAACAATTAATTGATCATCTTTAGTAATAGAAGCAATAGAAGTATCACTATCATAATAAATAACATTTTCTATTGTAGGCTCTGCATTAGTCATAGAAAACTTCTTATCGACGTAACTTGCCCAGGATTTATTTTTTGAATACAAGCCAATTCGTATAGTACATGACTTCCCAGAGCAAGCCTGTCTCAATTGTTTTCTTTCATCCTCAGTTAAATTCCATGTAAAAGTACCACTTGTTCCTGTAACTGTTCTAATGGCTAAATGCGTTCCATTTGGATTTGGTTCAAGCCAGCATTCCATATTAAAGTTTCCTGGATTACTGAACGAAAAACTAGGATTTTGTTCATCGTTAAAATCACTGCACGATGTGATCTTTGCTTGCCTAGGAATGTTTGTAAGAGCATGATTATATCCGTTCCAGTTGGAACTGAATTGTGAATGTTGAATGATTCCTGCAATCCATACTGTTTTAGATCCATCATCATTGTGTCCTACCCAAAAATCCCATGTACCTAATCTAATAGCAGTTGATGTAATTTTTTGAGATGATATGATACTTGCGCTTTGAACGTTGCCATTACATGAAACACTTACCGTTCCGCTTCCATATGTTGTGTACCCTGTATTTGTTCTCCAGACATCCACCCAAACACGTACCAAAGAACGGTTATTGTCATTATCAACCTGTATTTCTTGTGAATTTACAGAATAGTTGATGTACTGATTTGTTGTTCCATAATTCATGACGTGCTCCTTCCTTTGGCAGTTTCAACAATCGAAACAAAGCCAACACCTACATTTTTAGTGCTTCCATCTCCATTTTTTCTATCCATATATGTCATTCTTAGACGATCCGCAATATCAATAGAAGTTCTTACTTCCGCTCGATTCATAACGAACTTTTCATTTTGAACAGTAAAAATAACATTACCAGCATTATCGTAGCCAGCAAATTCAACATCATTCATCACAATAGAATTTCCATTTTCATTGAAAATTTTTATTCCATCTTTATCATAAGTAGAAACAAGAATATTTTTATCGTTGTAAATTTCAATTCTTCCATCTCTGTTTACAAAGTTTCCTAGCCTTAAAATACCACCATTAATTAAATTGCACGACATAGTACCTGCGTTAATAAAATCAGCGTTCAAAGTACCATCGATTGTCCATGCGTTTTTATAAGATCCGTAAAAGCCATCATTGCTGAAACCTATTCCTTTATTGTTTAATCTGATAACATCAACCGCAGTAGCTATATTATCAGTATCCGTAAAATAGAGTTCTGACAATTTTCCTTGTGCATTAAATCCATAAAAGATATTACCATCTTTGCCGTTAGCTAATAGCTTTGTTTGATTTTTAATAAGATCATTTAAAAAATTACCTGTAATCTTATTTTCGATTTCATTCGTAGCATTATTTGAATCATTGACACTTGATGACAATGTCTTTTTTTCTGTTCCTAGTGTAAATGTATCTTCAACTGGATTGTTTAAATTCCTAGTTCTTTCAGTAAGAATTGCTGTTGTATCAATGCTGTGCGGTCTTGATACAATACGAATAATGTTTCCTTTTTTGAAATATGGCTGTTCATCATTTGCATAATGTAGATCAATCACTTTAGCAGTAATCGATTGGTTTTCTAACATTAATTCATATATCTTTTTTTGTGCCTTATTTTTTAAATTTTGTGGAATTGTAACATCATCCCATGTTACTACGGTTTCGATTCGACCATATTTTTTTATATTACTGCTTTCAATATATTCAATACCATCATTGACACTTTTTATATCCAATCGACCTGCCGTATATGTTCTTTCAACTCCATCCTCTAATTTATCGGTTTCGGTACTGTTTGCACCTAAGGGGATAATAACAGTTGCGATTTCAGAAGAATCTATATAATTTTCTAAATCTAAAAGATTTTTTCCAAATTCAATCGGCTGTTTAGCTAAAGAACCGCTTTCGGCCAATAAATCAATATATCTTTCATTACCAACATATCGAATTTTTAAATAGCCACCATAGCTTAAAATTTTATCGTTTATGCATTTCCAACAACTGCTATAACTTTCACTAGATCTCACGATATAATGGTTGGGATCCGTCAAAGTTATCTGGCCAACTTTAAAACGATTGTCTTGATCACATTTTGAATTGTAATAATCTATGATATTTCTAAAAAACTCATCATAGTCCCCTGCGAAATCATAAGGTGGATATTGAATGTCATTTAAAAACGCTAGCTCTCCTTCGAAAGTTAGCGTTTTACTGCCATCAAAAGTTTTTCTTTCATCCAACATTCTTCCTTTAAAAATAATATCTGCACCATACATTACTTTTATTTTTGATTTTCTTCTTTCGTAATCATTGAAGTAGACATTATCATAAGGAATTGTATATTCTAACGAATCTACTCCATTTAATTTTTCTTTTAGTTTTGGCGAGATAACAAGATTATCAATGGAATCTTGAACGACCTTATCATCATCTAAAAATATTTTGTACATTGTTATCTCACCTCTTTATCATATAATTTTAAGAACTTATAAGGATGTGCATCCATATTAAATTCAACTTTATAAAGTTCAGTATCATCATCATTTGATGTTACTGTAATTCTTCCTTTCCAAAAATGATCTTCATCATCACTAAAAGAGAGCTTTACCAACTGTCCATTATAAATTTTTTCTAGTTCATACTTTAAATCCTGTGTTTTTTTATCAACTTTTTTAGCAAGTGTTATTTTAATTTGCCTATTTTGATAAGTTACTTCTCCAAAGAAATCTGTATAATCTAATTTACCATTTCTACCTGGTATGGTCGTTTGATAAAGATTAGGAGTGGCCACTCCTATATCTCTATCAATTAAATACAAACCATATTCATCTAATAAATCAATATCATCAATTTCAACATGTATGATCATAATCCTCTAGCACCTGCCAATTTTCTTCTGTATAGTTCTTCATCGATTTTATCAATAATTTTACCAATAAGGGTTCCATCATCTAAAACAATATTAGGATCTTTATCTAAAATAGCTTTTAAGATTTCAATTATCAATTCCAATAATGTCATTTGTTTATTGACAACGTTTTCTAATCTAGAATCAAGAACATTTGCAACGACCTTAGCTAAACCTGTTTCACCAGTGATATATTCTCGTCCAGTTTCTCCACCGCCTAATAAACTTCCATTAGTAGCCCCAAAAATCGTAGCTCCATCTAACATCATTGGATCATTCATTGCTTTAGCATACCACTTGATTCCTAGTGATGGAATTTTGCCTTTCAATAAATCTCCTATTCCCCATCCTTTCGGGCTGACACTGAAATGTGGTAAAGGAATATGTGGCCAGGAAATTTTAAAATTAAAGAATCCTTTAATTGCATCAATAATTGACTTTACAGTATTTTTAGCTGTTGTAATCGGTGATGTAATTGCTGTTTTAATAGCATTCCATACAGTTGATGTAATTGATTTAATGCCATTGAAAACACTAGAAATGCTTGATTTTATTCCATTAAAAACACCTTCTACACTTAGTTTAATCCCGCTTGCTATAGTATGGATGATGCTTTTGATACCGCTCCATACTGTCGAGGCGATTGACTTAATTCCGTTAAATATACCAGATACACCTGTTTTCATATTGTTAAAAATCAAGCTTACGTTTGTGAAAATTTGTTCTACAAAATTAACAATTGCATTTTTAACAGAACCCCAAATATTAGATGCACTATCAAATATGCTTTTAAAAACATTTTCAATTGCTGTCTTGATACTGCTAAATTTTTCTGTAACTCCAGTTTTTAAAGATTCAAAAATATTGGCAATCCCATCTTTAATACCACTAATCAAATTCTTACCTAGATTCCACCAGTTGATCGCATTCCATACCGAGAAAATTGCTTCTCCAATAGATCCTATATTTGCAATAAGAACAGGAATTGAATCAATGATACCTTTTGCTAATGTAACAATAATTTGCACGCCTGTTGCCAAAATTTGAGGAGCATTATCATTGATAATACCTGCGATATTAGTTACTATTTGAGGGATGTTCTCTATCAATGCTGGTATTCCGTTTGCTATTCCCTGAGCTAATTGAACAAGTAAATTCAATCCTGCGTCAATCAACTGTCCTGCGTTAGATCTTAACGTTGCTGAAAATTGAGTGATCATGGGTAATGCGTTACTGATGAACGTTGTCACATTTTGTGACAATCCTTTTGAAATGTTAGTAATAAAATCCAATCCTACTTGAAATCCAGTGTTTCCTAACGTTCCTAATACTTGTGGTAATGCTTTTAAAACATTTCCGATTGCTGGAAGTAAGTTGTCTATCAAATATGTTTTCGTTGTTTTAATAAGGTTATCAAGTTGTGGTTTAATATCATTTCCTAATGCCCAGTTTCCTAATAAATCTTGTGCAGCGGCCTTCATAGAATTGAACGAACCCTCAAGGGTGGTCGCAGCTTCTTTAGCAGTTGTTCCTGTAATACCTAAATGCTTCTGCATAACACTAATCGCATTGACGATATTTCCAAATGAGAGATCTCCATCTTTAACCGTTACATTGAGTTCTTTTTGTACGTCTTTCATTTTTGAAGAATCCTTGATCAATCTCAACATTTCTTCTTTTGTACCACCGTATCCGAGCTTCAAGTTGTCGAGCATCGTATAGTTTTGCTTTGAAAAACCCTGGTAAGCATTTTGAATATCTTCCATAGCAGTACCCATTTTATTTGAGTTATCAGCCATATCAATTATTGCTCTGTTTGCGTACTCTGCGGCTTTTGCGGTATCTCCATGAAGAGACGAAATCAAGGAAGCTGCAAAAGAGGTCGATTGTTGCATATATTGGTTTGCTGAAATTCCAGCAGTTCTATATGCTTGACTGGCATATTGCTTCATTTGGTCGGAACTAGATTTGAAAAGTGTTTCAATCCCACCTATCGATTGCTCAAGCTCTCCGCCTTCGCTGATTGCGCTTTTAATAACACTTGTAATAGCTGTGCCAATTCCTGCAGCTACAATTGCATTTTTGATTTTTGAAGCGATAGATGTACCAGCTTCATTGCCAGCTCTATCCGCTTCACTGCCAAGAACCTCACTTATTGATCCTTGAATTCCATTTGCTGAAGGAACAATCTGTACATACGCTTTAGCCAGTTCCATCTATATTCACCACACTTTCAAGAATTGCTTTTCTTTCTTTTTCAAATTCTTCTACTGTATCAAAGCCAACATTTTCTTTGTTTTCTTTTTCAATAACACCTAAGAGTTTTGGAAGAATAAGGTTTGGCTTTTGTTCTTTTTTAGCTCCTGCTTTTATCCAGTTAGAAATAGACAATTCATCGGTTATTTTTGCTAATAAAGTTGTTTCAAATGTTTGGTTTAATCCCATCATTTTAGTTTTGATTCTACTGTTATTCCTCAAACCAACAGAAAAAAGAGCTACCTTTTTAAGGGGCAACTCTTTCATTTCATATATGTGATAAGTTTCAGCAAGATCACATTCAAGTGAATCTTTGTCAAAATTTATCATGTTGGCGAGGATTATTAGTTTTTTACTTGATTAGAAGTGAAGATTTCTCCAATTTCTCGAATCATTGAAGTAGTTCTTACTTTTCCTTCTTTCTTTTTCAAGAATTTTTGTAAATTTTGATATTGTTTTTCTCCTAAAAATTTAGGAGCTACATCAATAATGGCTAAAATATCTCCATCATCCACCTTTTTTAAAAGGGTTAATGTTTCCCAATCATCCAAAGCTTCATCATCGATTTTGTATCTGAAACCTGAAGAAGTAACTTTATAATTTTCTTTTTTTTCCATAGATTATGCAGCTCCTTTTTTTGCGAATAGTTCTTTATGATATTTGTTATTTTCATCTTTTTGAGCTGTTAAAGTAACTTCATATCCAACCGCATCATCATCATTGTAAGTAACTTCTCCAACTTCGGTGATACAAGCTTTAGGAAAAACTAATCTTTTAAGAACTCCACCTTTTTGAACCATATCAATGACAAATGAATAATTTTCAATGTCTTTATCACCGACTTCTACTGTGATTCCTGTTTCTAATGTACCTTTGACGTTATCTTTGCCATGCACAAGTTTTAAAACGGAGTCTCTAAGTGTTTCGATAAAAGTCATTGAAAATTGATCTCCACCACCAGTAATCAATACAATATCTCCACCCCAGGCTTTAACGGTGCTTCCATTTTCTCCGCCGGTTTTAACACCATCATCACTAATATATCCTACAGATTCAAAAACTTCGTTTAATTCGCTTTTTGCATCTGCAGGAAGTTCAGTACCAATCGGTGCATAGAAAACGCTACCGCCAACCTTTGGTTTTGAGGCTGTGACGTTTTGCGCTGAAACATTTTCTTCCATGTTTTTTCCTCCTAATAATAAGTTATTTCATATATCGCCTGATAACGATATTTCTTTTTCTGTGTATCAGTGAAATTATAATCACTATTTAATTTCACTCTTGATATTTCATCTTTTTCAATTAATTTTTGCATTGTATCTTTTATTTTCTCATTTAAGCAAGAAGCTTTATAAAGACTAATCGAATATGATTGAATAGCAATGGTTGCTCTTTTAATATAGTTACTATCATTTGATCCGGTTTTTTCAACAACGATATATTCATCCACTCCATTTGCAAGTGCTTCAGCACTTGCAATATAGCCGTTATTAATCAAATGTTTTATAACAATTTCTTCAATTATCATTTAGAAGCACCACCCAGAGCTTTTAATATTGTATTGTTTTCGTAGTTTTCTTTTACAGACTTAGCAGATTCAGTACCAATCGAAACATTGACACGATTAAGCCCAACATGCCTTTTTAATGAATAGCCATCTCCCAATCTTGAGTATGCCTTTTCTGCAATTTGTGAGCACGCATTCATCATTTCTTGAGATTTTAACAATTCTCTAACACCTTGTGAATTTAATTTGATTCTTACCTTACTCATATCTTTCAACCATAATTTTCTTGTTCCAAGATAAAGGGATATTTTCTTCTATTCCTTCAATAGAAAAACCTAATACATGCCATTCTTTGCCAAAGAAAATAACTGTGTTATCTTCCCATACATTTTTGTCACCTTTAGGTATGGCTAAAGTATATACCGCTTTCTTACCAGTTAAATCCGTACTTGTTACGATATCGTCATTCGATGATGGAGCAACTAAAACGTTGCTTACTTTAATTTGTTTTTCCTGGTAAATAGCTTTTCCAAATGGATCATTACCGATTTTTCTTTTTTCTAAAAGAATCACATCAATCCCTTTAATCATATGGTTCAATTACTCCAATTCTTTGTCTTCTAAGTCCTAATCTGGCAAGCTCACTTTTTTTAATAAATAATCCACCACCAGGTACTAAAAAAGTACCAGAAAAAGAATACCCTAAAGCTGACTGTGATATTTGTTCCATCGGTTCACTGTTAGTTGAAGTCATAAGATTTCTTGCTATAACATCAACACACACACTTTTTACTACATTTTTATAAACTTCACCATTTTCAATCATTTCATCCAAATCTTTTCCAACTTTTTTTGCTTCTTGTCTAAGAGAATCAGAAACAACACTTAAAAGATAATTTGCTTTTTCTTCTTCATCGTTTGATAAATTACGAAAAAGATTTTCAATATCATTAATTTCAATGAATGGATCCATTGTATTTCATCCTTTCATTTTTTTATTTTCTTAAAAATCAGCAGTTCAAAAAGAACCGCTGATTTTAACTTTCTAACTAACCTGCAGTAACAATTCTAGCAAATGATTTTTCATCTAAAATTCCCCATCCCATGAAAATTTCTGCACGGATATACACTTGGTTATATCCTTGTAAATCTTTACCAGAATTATCAGGATCACCATATTCAATAACTTTCATCGGAATATCTTTTGAATATCCCCATTTAAACATATTAGCAAAGTCACCTACAATTGCTTGATCTTTTGTTTCAGAACCATATGATACTGTGCTATTGATGTCTAATACTTGAGATCCTAACGTTGAAGGTTTTCCACCAAATTTGAAATCAGGATATAATGCTTCTCCTGTCGTTGATTTCATTTTTGATAAATCACTGCGTACTGTAGAACTGATTACAATTCCTGTTACTTCACAATTTGCATCTTCAACTGCAGAAATTGCATCATTTAAACAATCATCGGGTGTATCATTTGCATAAGTTACTGTTTGATTAACTTTTGCATCAAAGTTATTTGTACCTACAACATCAGATGCTTTTCCTGTTCTAGGATTTAAACCATGAAATGCAGCAATGTCTAAACCTCTAGCAACTTTTTTAGCAAACCCTTCATTGAATGCTTTTAAAATATCCAATTGTTCTTCTTCACTTGCAAACATGAATTCATTAGAAACACGTGCACCATATTCAAATTTGATTGGAACAATAGTTACTGGTTCTACTGACACTCCACCTTCACTTTTCTTACCATTTTCAGCAACAATATCAATTTCATTATCCATAGAAAAAGTAAATTCTTTTGTGCCATTAAATGGAATTGGTGTTTGTGCTGATAAAACAGCTAAACTTGATCTGCCTTTTACTTTGTTAATTAAATCTGTCGCTAATGCTGGACTGAATAAATTTCCTTTACTTAATACTGCCATAATTAATTACTCCTTTTCTAAATTTAATCCATCTAATAATTCTCTATATCCTTGTTCAAGAGCTTGATTGCCACTATTTTTTGGAACTGGTTCTCCGCCAGCTAAAGGAGGCTCGTTTTTAGAAACAAAACCACATAGCAATTTAGCATCTTCTCTTAATTCTTCTTCTGTTGAACCTCTTAATCTATCTTTAACTTCATAAGGTAAACCCATTTCAATTGCAATTCGCGTTTTTGCTGAGTCGGTCTCATATTTAGCAATTTTATTTTCATATTCTTCTCTTAAAGACTTGATATCTTCTGGCGATTTATAATCTTTATATTTTTCTGAAATAGAAGTTTCTAATTCTGAAGTTAAATTGTTGATTTTTGTATCATATTCTTTTTTGATTTCGGCTAGTTTTTCAGGTGAAGTGTACTTTTCAAATTCTTTTCTTACACTTCTGTCCTTTTGCGCTAATCTTTCGCCTAATCTTTTTTCAAATTCTTCTTGTGTTGTAATTGGTTCAAAACTCATTTTAATTTCCTCCTATTTAACCGTTAGTAACGTAAAAAGGTTCTACAACATTAAACCCTTATCTTTTGCTTCACTTTCTTTTCTTTTGTAGAAGCACATATCCAATGAGCTAAAATAACACTGTCTAATAATGCTATTTCGTGCTCTTCTAACAACGCCTTATAACCAAAGCCACTATTTGTGCCTATTGCTCTTTTTTTGCAGTTAGTAACAACTTGAGTAAGTGATGGTTGATCATTGTGACAAATAGACTTAGATGAAGTCACTGCCTGTTCAAACATGCTGTTTGCAACAATCACATCCGCAACCTTTGGAAGTGTTGGTTTTAATTTAATACCGAATTCCTTGATTTCGTCGCTCAATACTTGCTGAACACCTGCACCATCAATAACCACTTTCTCGATATCCGCATCTCTTAGAAAAGCAATGATCCATAAATGACCGTTTCTGACACTCTGGCAATCAATACTTTCAACAAATATCTTTCCATCATCGATTTTTGTAGCGATAGACATTGCGATGTGTTTGCCGTCTTTACCACATTTTATGCCAACGAACAGTTTGTTTTTGAATTGCGGAATTTTTTCTATCTTCAAATTTGCCCAATCAGCTTTGGAAAACTCGCTTGCCTGAGAATAAGAAAGCCAATGTCCTAACCTTTGAATATTAAAATCAACATCATCTGATGTGATTTCATTTTCAATTACACGTTCTGTCAATCCTTGTCCTAAGGACGGGTTAGTTTCATACCAGGCATCTATATCGTGAGGATCATGCATATGCTCAACAGACCATTCTGCCCACCCAATATATCTTGTGCTACCATCCAATACTTTTTCTCTTAATTTTTGAAAAACTGTTCCATGAGAAATAGCAGTTGGTGGTGTTCCTAACATAATGGTTTGTGGATTAGAACTTGCTGAAATAACATATTTCAATGCACTCTCTTGATCAATCGTATATTCCTGTGCTTCATCGATAATAAGAGTGTCATATCCTTCACCTAAACCACCAGTATTGGAACGCGTTCTAAAATTAACAAGATGATCCAGTTTATACGCTTTTCCATTTTCATCATACAATCTGATATTTTCTTGACCTTTTGCTTTAACAGAAGCGTATTCAATTCCTGCAGCATCTAATAAAAAACATACTGTTTCCCAAACAGCATGTGCTGTAGAAATCATATGTGCTGTATAGAGAACCTTTTCTCCATTCATTATTCCATGCATAATCCTCATAATAATATCTTCTGTTTTACCATTACGCCTTGGAACCGCATATCCAAATGTTGAATGAATCCACATTCCTTCTTGATCAACTGCCATGATGTCATAAATCAGTAATTCCTGCCACTGACGGGCTGTTCTTCCTGTCTTGTTGTACAGTTTCACTGCTTCTGGTCCTTTAGTTTCTTTATAAGGCAGTACTAACGAGGTTGTAGGAATTTGTCTACCTAATCTTTTTGACATTTCCTTTTGCCTCCTACTAATTTAATTTGTTAGAAAATCCAATCAATGGACATCACCTCCACAAAAAAAGACAATCTATTGATTGCCTGCTCTTTTTCTATTTTTTTCTAGTACTTTATCTTTATTTTTTTCTTTAGCTGGTTGTTCTGGATATTCATATTTTTCAGTATAAGAAAAATCACAATTGGGAACATAACAGCTAAATGTAATTTTTTTAACCATACAATGCTTTTTATGATCATAGTAAACTTTTCTGTCACTTATCCAACAAATATGTCTGTGTGGTCTTAACCCTTGTGCCATAACAACCCTCTTTTCTTTGAAAAGCAAAAAAATCGACTTTCGCCGATTTTTAAAATTAATTAATCTTTACTCATTTACCAAATCTTGTATCTTGTCAGCCAAATGTGCCAACTGTTTAGCTATTGGATTGCCATAATTAAAGGATTCTTGCTCATAAATCAGTTCAGACAAATCTAACAACTCATCCTCGTTATAATCTTTATTTTCATCAATAGAGATATCAACTTGGTTTAAAATTTTGATTTCATTTTTTGTTAAATTTAAACGCATTTCAATCTTCCTTTCCATCCAATAACTTTCTAACAACTCTGGAATGTGTCTTGTGTACTGTTGTCACTGTTCCTGTATCAGGGTTCACATATATTGTAGCATTTTTTCCTACAATTTTAAACGATGTCCTGCCTTGTTTGTCGGTTTTAGGATCATCTATTTTTAATGGTTTTCTGACAGCATCCAAAACACTTTCCATTTCCACTCCTCTTTCCTGCATTCTTTCTTCAAAATGTTCGGAAAAAGACGATATTTCAGCTGTTCCTATTTTAGTTCCAACAAGCTTTCTCATTTCAATTATATTCTTATTGGATATTTTCTTATTTTCTTTTGACAATATAATTCTTTTTTTTATTTCTTCTTGTTTTGGCCTATATTCAATCTTTTTATTCCATACATTTTGTACTTTATTACTTTTATCACCAGGATCATAAACAACCGAACAGTCACAATTGGCATGCCTTCTAAATACATCGTTGCCTGTATTGCTCACTTTACTATAGTCATAAATGCCAGCAACTGCTTGACACCATTTACATGTCTTTCCTCTGGCTGTTCTTATGATTTTAGGATTCAATCCCGCTTTATAATGAAGATCAGCATTATTTTTAACTGCATCATCAACTATAGATTTTGCGTTTGTTACAATTGCCGAAAGAAAACTATTTTCTCTTTGAGAATAGCTTTCAGCATTTGAAATATAATTAATAATGCTCCTTGTTTTTTCTTCGTTATAATCAATTTTTGCACTTTGAAGACCGATTTTAGCCTTTTTATTAAGAATGTTTTGAGTTTTTTCACACTGATCAGCGATAATATCAAAATTATTTTTAATTGTTGGTTCTAAAATTCTTTGAGCGATGTTGTAATACATTTTTCCATCAGGCAACAATTCTTCATCGATATTTTCTTTTAAACTATCTTTTAATATATTTCCTATTTCTTTAGCAAATTCCAAAGAATCCGTATAATCTATTGTTTCTCTTTTTTGTTTTAATAAAATATTTTTTATTTTTGAGTTATTCTTTAAATCTTTCTGAAATTGTTTTTGTATTTTTTCAAGAAGCTCTGGAACAATATCATTCATTCAAATCATCCTTGTACATATCATCTAAATTAGGAGTGCTTGAAGCATCCTGACTGTAGTTGATTCCAGTTAATTCCTTTAGATTTTCTTTTCCAAAATATCCAGGAACAGCCTGATTAATTTTTATAGCACCATCACCAATAGATGAAAGAGTAGCGGCATCCGGTTCAAAAATAGGTGCCCATTTTAATGTGGTTGAATAAATTTGATTTCTTTCATATGGATAACCATCTCTTAGACAAGCAGCTAAATAACCTGCATTGATAAATCCACTCGTAAATGTTTTTTGAGCTTTTCTGGCTGCCAATCTTAAATTTTCATGTTGAGATTTAATTGCATCATTTGAACTAGGATTTTCACTTGGAAACCCTAAATCATCAAGTGTCAAACCGGTTTCTCCAGCAAATAGACTAGCGGACATTCTAAGTTGCTCAACAAATGGTGTCATAGATTGTTGCTGGAACTGTCCTACAGTTGGCTTTTCTCCATTTTCGCCTTCTGTTATCTGAATGAAAGATGAAATTGTGGCTTTCCATTTATCAAATTCAACATCATTTGCAAGCCCTAAGATATATTTTTGAGGAAACGAGTAGAATTCTCCTGCAACTTCTCCTCTTTTCAAAGTTCTCATTGCCCCCTGCTGAATAGACATACATGCTCTGGTTATTCTTGAATGACCAAATGGACGTTTTGCATCCGGACGATGAATTATAGGAACCAACAACGGGTAAGGTGCTATATTTCTTTGAGTATAAGGCTTTTTACCTTTTTCATAGAAATAAGTTACTCCTTTGATAAAATAAGCTTCTTTTGTTGGATTTTTATAGATATCTCTTTCTAAAACTGCATATCCTTCAATCAGCATATTTGTAATTGGATCAATAATTCCTGTTGCATTTGTCCCATCGATAACTTGTAAGCGTGGAAATTGCCCTGGAACTTGAGAAATATATATAAACGAACACGATGTGATCAGCGATGAAATAATAGCACTGTCAAATAATACATCTGGGTTGTTCATATTATAGATTTCTTGCATATTGAATAAATCATTACCAAATTCTACAACAGATAATCTATCAGCCATAGCATCAACTGTTTTTGTACACCATCCCAAACACTCGGTTAACCATCTGAATTCTTTTGGAATGACATTGCTGATGTCAATCATCCTGTTTTTCATTTCATAATATTTATATCTTTTCTTGTTTCTTGATGCCTTGGTTGCTAATTTTCCTCTTAGATACCCCATCCCTCTATAGTTTGACATCACAATGCCCCTTTCTTTTGTGACTAACGTGTGAACTTTCAAAAATCGTGAGAAAATATTCACAGTACGCCATGAAGTTCTTATTCGCTCGTTTTAGGGGTGATATGCCCCCTAAACAATTTGCTGCGTTTTTGCAGCATTTGAGTCATTTTGCTGCGCTAGTCATTTATTAATATTTCGTTATTTTTGTGTACTCCTGTATGATTTCCAGTCAATTGTTAGTGGAAGCACACGATTTGATACGATTTTAGCTTTCTTTTGTCCTTTTTCAGCAAAAAGCTTGTCACTTTTACTTCTATTACAAGTCCAATGCGCTAATTGTAGGTTATCTAAGTCACTTGGATGTCCACCTTTAGCGACTGGAACGATATGATCAATACAAGGTGACAATGGATGAGGGTATTTATAGCTGAAATCAACTGGCTTTCCACAAATTCCACATACTGTTTGAGTTGCATATATTCTTTTCTTATTTCTTTCAAATTGTTTTCGATGCGCTCCATCTCTATCCAATCTCTTTGTTGCCATAAAAACCTCCAAAACAAAAAGAAGATAGTGTTAGCTACCTTCTTTTCTTCTTGACAAAGCATTGATTCGTTATCTCTAAATAACTACTATACCATAATACCACGAATTTCAGTCATAAACAGTATCATTTAGGCATTTTTTTAAAATTTTTGTAGCTTTTCTATAGACATTTGAATTGTCTTTAATTTTGTATTTTTTCATTACTTTTTTAAAGCTGATAGGTTTAATGTAAAGATCATTGATAAAGTTTCTTTCTTCTTCTTTTTCAATCTTGCTTAAATAATATTCGATTGTAGCAATCCTTGTATCGTAAGGCTCCAAAGATTTCATTAGATCATCAGCATGGTTAATAATATAATTGTCAATTTCAAATTCTAATTTGTCTCTTTTTTCAATCAAATAAGTGTATTTTTCACCTTTGTCACTGGAATATCCACTCGTTAGATTAGAACTTGGTGACTTAACTGAATTGAGCTTTATAATTGTATTTTCTAAATCTCCTTTTAAATCATCCAAAGGTGACTGATAGTTTTCAATTATTTGATTTCTTTCAACAATCAGACATTTATATGATTTGATTTCACTTCTAAGAGCTGGAAGCGTATGGATTACATTATGTTTCATTTTAATTCAATACCTCTTTTCAGCAGTGTAATTTTTGCTAAAATTTATAGTTTTTTTTACACCAGATACTGCTTAATAAATTTCTTATAATCCCTAAAAGTGTTAGATTTTTTTATGCTCTTGAAACTCCATGTTTCTTATTGATTTATCAACACTTTTTGGATTGTTATTTTTAAAAATTTAACTGTGAACATTGAATATCGTAAAATACGCTATTTTGTTCACTTTTTCAGTGTGATCACCTTACTTGTTTCTTTATGAATTATCACTAAAGAATCAGTTGTATTTTTCAAGAACCAATAATCTTTAGGATTCAATCCATTAGCAGCAATCAGCTTCTTCATTGCTAAATTAATTCTTTTAGGATGTTTCATTTGTTACCTCTTTTTTTTAAATACGGATAGTAATCGTTGCTTCATCACACTCATTTATTGAATCTAATGAAACTGATTTTATTTCACAATCTAATAGATTTTCATTTAGATTGTTTTTTTCTGCTTCTGGTACGACTGTGGTTGCTTTTCCTGCTCTTTGAATCAAATATTTTTCAACAGGATGTTTTTCTCTTTTAAAGTATTCTCTAATTGTCATTTTCTAATTTTTCCTTTCTTCCAATCTTCATAAATACCTAATTTCTTATATTCTTTCTTGATTTTTCTTGGAAGTCTTCTTTTTTTACTTTTTCCAAAAATTTTTATTATAATCTTGACAGTTTGATTGATTGTTCGTATCACTTCATCAAAAAATGCTCTAATAGAATTAGCAATTGCTTCACATAACTTATCAAATGCATCTCTCATTTGAATTGCAGCATCTTCTAGTGTCATTTGTTATCACTTCCTCCTTCTTTTTTCTTTCAATTCATTTTGCTTCTTGTAAGTAGCTTCTAATGTTTGAGCAATCAATATTCCCTCTTTTGTAAGTTTGGGATCATCATAAATCAACCTTTTTTTGCACATTATCAGTCTTTGTGCCTTTGTAATCAGAGCAAGATTATCAAGTGTTATATTTTCCTTGTTTCCGTCCAAAAATAATAGTGATTTATCTTTCGGAATAGGTCCGTATTCCTTTTCCCATAGCAAAATGTGTTTTGGCTTCCAGTTGATCAAGTGAGGATATTTCACACCTCTTTTATCGGATACCTTGACATAAATATATCCATCCGCTTTTTTTCTTTCAGTACCGACAGGTACCCAGTTTTTGGGAGTATGTCCTTTTTGAAATTCGGTTTCAACTGAAAGATGTTCTCCTTTTTGGATTGGATTGGCTGGTCTAGATCCTTTTTCAAACCTTCCTGTAAGTCCTGAATTTAAGTGAAGATTTCTTTTTTGCGCCTTTATTTGCTGACATGAAAAAGAAGTATTGAATTTTTCATTCATCAGTCTTGTGCACTCTCTATTACTGATACCTTGATAAATCTCTTTTAAATATTCGACTTGTTCATTATTCAAAAGTCTATTGTGCTTAACTTTTGAATAATCAATTTTAGAGATTCCAGAAATTATTTTATGATTATCCTTGTAGCTTTTTATAGTTTTAGCACTTAAATGCGTTCCGAACTTTTCGTTGAACATATCCGCTATTTCAGAATTCAAACGACCAGGAGCTATTTCGAAAATGTAATCACGCATTTCCTGCGTATATCTCATACTCATTTTTTACTTTCAATCCCTAACATTTCGGGAAGTACAGGAGTTTCCCTGTTGTAATCGGCTTGAAATTGAGCCGCTTCAATATGAACTCTGGCATTATCAACGATTTGAGCACTAATATCTGCCATTGCTCTGCTTCTTTTTATCTCAGCCTGAAGTTCTTCATCTGTTAAATCTTCATCATTCAGTCTTTCTAACTGTTCCATCAAGATATTGTGCATATCTGTTAATTTATTTCTTGGCATTGTTCCACCTCATTTCTACTTTGTAGCAGCAATGTATACTCTGCTTCTTTCTTTTTCAGCATCATCATTTTCCCAACAGACATATCTAAGAGTTGTAGCCGGTTCATCATGATTGTACATTTTCATAAGCGTAATTACGTTGCCGCCATTTTTAATATAAAAATATCCAAACGTTTTTCTAAGAGAATGCATTCCGAAAGTAGAAATTACACCAACTTCATCAGCATTTTTTTTCATAATGATATAACCTTGTTCTCTTGTTAAAGGCAAAACATAAGAAATACCATTTTGCTTTTTCTTTTGACCTCGAAAAAGATAATCATGATCAGCAAGATGATTTCTTTCAATGTAATCCAGAACATCTTTATGAAGTCTTTTATCCATTCGATAATGTTGCATTTTACCAGTTTTAAGCTCCTTGATATGAACATATCCTTTTTTCACATCAATCACTCTCAACTGCAAAAGATCATTTGCTCTAAAAGCTGTATTGAAGCCTAACAAAGCAATCATATAGTTACGATCTGCCTGATATCTTTTGATATCGGTTTTTGCCAAATCCCTTTTTAAAAGAAGATTGTTCATAAAAGAATTCAACAACTTCTTGTCTTTGATTGGCAATGTTTCTTTTTGACCTTTGAATGTTTTAACTCTTCTTTTAGCCATACTCATTCTCCTAACGCTTGAATATTTTCACATTTTTAACTACTCATTTGAGTTTGCAATAGCTTCTAGTTTCGCTTGTAAATCAATAATACGTTTATCTTTAACAGCTAATTGTTCTTTTAAATTTTCAATCATTTTTTCCGCTTCAAACATTTTTTTCTCTTTATCTTCTAGCTTTTCATGTGCTGTTTTTAATTCATACATAGCAAAAGCTTCACATGATATATATCTGTCTAAATTTATCGTTGTCATAATCTTCTCCTTTACAAGTTTTTTACTTTCATTTCTTTGATTTTTAAATGACAGTTATCAAGCAGTTCATCTACACCTATGTTTTCTTTTTTTGAAACATATGTAAGCAAAGAAATTGCTGATAAAAGAATAAATTCATTACTGCAGTCCTTTGTTCCACCAATTCTAATACGACTTGATGGATTTTCTTGTACAACTTGAACAATCATCTTCTCTCCTCCTAATCGTATTTTTCAAGCATGGATAATGCTTCTCTGTCAATTGGTATTTTTTCAACAGGAGCCACATATTCGCTTTCTTTTTGAAAATCTTGATAAATATTCTTTTCAAATGCACTTTTAAAATAATTCATTCGATTTTTCAAATTTTTAGCTTTCATTTTTTGTAAAATGTACTCACATTTGCATTTGATATCTATTCCATTGAAAGATTGCTGATACGTATTTATGATGTCGTCAACAAAACTCACTTCATCTTCTAAGATTAAATCTTTTTTTAAAAGATATTCAGTGATGTAGTTTAAACGAGGAGCCTGCTCCTCAGTTTTATCTTTCTCTTTTATCTTTTTATCTTTTATCAATGTATCTGTATCAGATACAGATACTGATACAGATACATAGGGGTTAGGGTTAGGTTCGTTTAGGTTATTGCTAGGTTTATTTAGGTTTTGTTTAGGTTTTTCTAGGTTATGACTAGGTTCTTCTAGGTTTTCTTTTATTTCTTGAACAACTTCTTTGGCTTTCTTAGGTCGTCCACCTTTTTTCCCATTTTCGACGCTTGCAACATAACGTTTATTTGCATTATCGATTGTTGGAATCATAGCCGTTAAAAGTGCCTTTGTTATTGGTGATAGATCATCCCTCATTTCACCTGTCAAACCATACTCAGCGAGCGCCTGATAAACCTCAAGCTGCATTGATTCATCAAGTGCATTGATTGAATCATAAAAACTTTTATAAAATATAAACCCGTCTTTTTTTTGAATATTTCCCATATAAAACAACTCCTTTTTTAGGAGCTATTCTATAGCCCCTTGAAACTTATTATTTGCATTTACTACTTTTCTTTTCTCTTGCAATCTTGACCCAACGACAATTGGTGGAAGTTCTGGAGCAACTTCACCATCAAGATTAATTTGTCCTTGAACCACACCACCTAATTCTGAAAGCTTTGAGCCTAAGAATTCACCTGTTGCAGGTTCAAATTCTTTCGTATTTATCAATGTAATAGGTTCGTTTAATTTTGGCGAAAGCTTCGGTACAACCTTATATCCTACTTTCAACTCATTTCTTTTCTTGTTTGGTGTAATTCTAATACTTACTTTAATTTCTCTTGCTTTTAAATCTGTGCTTTCATCGTTAATATTGAACATCACTTGTTCTAATGCGTTATCAATTTGACGAATGATATTTCCACCCTCAATATCCAATATAGATCTGCTTCTATTCATCATAATGGTCACCTATAAAGCAAGAACGATTTCCTTTTTTTCTATTTCCTTATCAAAAGCAAGTCTAAAAAATCTATCAAGTTGGTCCTGTACTTTTCTTTCAAAAACACCTTCATCGCACACCATAAGAGCTACTCTTCCATTTGAATCGACTCTTAGATTGAACTTTCTTTCAATTTGATTCAATTCAGGATATGTCATGATAGGTCTCAATGAGACGATAGGATTGATAGTAACTGCTTCATTTGTATTAACTCCTTCAGTTACCCTTAGCTGCATTCCAATTCCATCATCAACAGATTCAACCCTACTGACTTTGTACAATTTTGAAATACAATCAATAAATTTTTCAGCATTTTTAGTTTGCTCAAAACAAGTATTGACGTTGATAATCATTTGTTCAGCCGGAACAAATCGATTTAAAATTGGATCAGGGCAAATAATTGACGAGAGTACGTTTCATCATTTGAACTATATACTCTCACATCATTACCAGTAGCGGTAATGATTAGCGGTTGTGCCACCATTCCACATTTGCATTCATGCTCTAAAAAACTTTTAACCATAGAGCTCAACGCTGTTAGACTTCTCACTTGCACAGTGCTGATATCAGGAGTTACGATTCTAGTTAATGAATCTCCTTGATGGATATATCCTTGTCCGTGGATTTCAATTTCTTCGACATTGCATTTCTCTTTTGCAAATGCTAAAGATTCAATTTTTTCTATTGCTTTTGCTAACATTTTTTCTTCCTCTTTTCATTTAATATTTTTACTGCTATAATTTGTTTGAAAGTGAATTTAGAAGACGACATTTATTTGTTGTCTTCTTTTTTATTGAACTTCTTTTTCTATAAAAACCACTCCTTTGATTAAAAAATAAGGCACCGTCAAATATAAAATACTGTTTGAAATACTTTTTTTATGCCACTTTATGAAGAGTTACTTACTCAAAGTTTATACGTTTCATTAAGAATAAATTACCATCTCTCATTGAATCGTTAATTTTTGGTTTTCTCCAATATTTAATATTCAACGCATTTGAGTATTAAACTGCTAGAAATACTTTTTTATGTCACTTGCTCTTCTTTAAATGTTTGTGTTTTTTATTCAAATAATGTTACAGGGAAGTATCACATGAATAAAAACGGTGCCTAGAGGCTTATTATTACCTCTTAGCAAGTACAAAGGGGATAGTATCAGCAATTAATGGAGGTAACCTTTGCACTTGCTAACAAGCAATAATGCTTGTTATTAAAAAAACTGTGACAAAATAGATTTAAGCTCTTCATGCGCTTCTTTTGGAAGTTCTCCAGGCATGTTTTCTATAATAAAATCATGAATTTCTTCCATTGAACATCCTCTTGAATACATGTCACTTGCTTTTGTAGCAATATCTACAGAAGAAGCAAATTCAATTTTTTTTCTTAATTTTTGTAATTCTTCTTCAACTGATTTAACAACTAAATTTCCAAACTCCATGATGTCATTTTTAGAGATTTTTAAACGTTCTGCAGTTTTTTCAAGTTCATCACCATCAAAATATGCATTAATTCCAAGACCTCTCTCTGTCATAATGACTTTTATCCCAAATACTTCATGTGGCAAAGCAACGCCCTCTTTTTTTACATCAGCTTCACTACATGCAAATGAATAAGAACCTTCTTTTTCATCATATGTTCCATTTTCTTTAATAAATTCTTCCATACTTTTACTCATAGTTATTTCTCCTTGATATAAATTTCAACACTTTGTTTTTGATGTTTTGGATTTTCAACGAAAATGTCTATCTTGTTGCCTTTGATTACACCACCGCAATCCTCGGCGAGGTATTCATTTCCATTGATTTTTATTGTTGATCCATATGGGATAACTGTAGGATCAACGGCAATCGTTTTGCCTTCCTGGGCAATTGAACCTGTTGACGTTAATTTCCCATACTGATCTTCACCGGGCCAATAATAAGTGATAACAAATTGACCTAATGACTTTCATTTAGAAAGTTCATCAACTTGTTTTTGAAGTTGATCTCTTTCTACTTGAACACATTCATATGCAGCTTTATATGATGTGTTTTCTTGAATTAACGACTGAGCTTCATTAAGCTCTTGTCGATATAATTCCATTTGTTTACATTGTTCTTGATATTTGCTTTCAACCGCTTTTGCTTGAGCAAAACCAGCGCCACCAACAATCAAAGAACCTGTAAATATGACAGATAAAATAATTTGACTGTTTCTTGATAATTTCATTTTTCTAATCCTCTTTTATCCAATAATGTTTAACAAAATTCAATGTTTGGGCTTTAAAAGGCATTGATCCATTGTTTCTTGCCCAAATATTGACAAATAAATAACCTATTACTTCATTAACAATTGCACTGATGCTGTTAAGTGTACATCCAATCTTTTGACCTTGAATAACTAAAACTTCTTGATTTTTATTTGTAATCACATAATCAAAATCTTCTATACCAAACGCTTTTAACATAGGTTCAATTGTTGATAGGACTTCTTTTCTTTTTTTAGCAAGATACTCTTTACGTGTTTCCATACTTTGTTTCCTCATTGAAAATAGTTTATTGCTAGATACAACCCAATCTAAATAGACATTTTTATAGTAATGTTTGCTACGAATTCCAGATGAATTGCATTTTATTCTTAATTCTTTGCATTTATGATCAACAAACACCTTTGTCATAGCAAAGAAATTTGATTCTAATGTATGCATGATGTTTTCTCCTTTGTATTGAAATCTTCTCGAGATTTAGATATAATTGAACTGGCTATGATGTACGACATGTTGAAAGACATGTCATTTTTCTTTTGTGATAACAATTGCATATTCTTCACATCTTAAATGATCTTTACCAACCATCTTTGTGAGAAGTTTAGCTTTTAATCCTGTTCCTTTGAATAATCGATTCATTTCATCAACTTTCTTTGCTGCAACTTCTTTGATGTTGTACCACGGAAGTATCACGTTTTTCATGACGTCTTATCCTTTCTTTATTAAGACTATTAGCCAATTCAAGCCACATTTTTTCGTTCCAATCTCTACTTCTTTTTAAAGTGATGCAGACAAGAACTAATGTTAAGTTCAATAATATTAAGATTGCTATAATCCATTCAAGCATATCTATTTCTCCTTTCTTTTGATTACGATTTCCCAATCAGTAGACTTATGACCACTCATACTTTCTGTTTCTGTTCCATGAACCTCAAAGTCTACTTCTTGCAAAGAACCAGAACCAACAATTGCTTTAAAATCTTCAACAATCTTTTTTCCTGCTTCTTTGCTCGAAACTGGCAATCTAACTTCTGATATTTGTTTCTTCATGGTTATGTCTCCTTTCTTGCTGTTTTAAATTTCACTCGCTCGTTTTATAATTAAATAGAAAGCGAGGTGAAACGTTTTGAAAAATCTAGATCAATGGATCCTGGTGGTTATTGCATGTATGGCTGTAATTTCGCCGTGCATTACTACATATTTGAATAATAGATATCAATATAAAATCACTAAATTCAATACTCAGTATTCAACAAAGATAAAGTACGTTAATGATTATTTTGAACATCTGTCTGCTGTCATTGCTCATCCCAACAGTTTGGATGCTTTAAAAGATTATTTATCATCCGCTCAAAAGCTCTATATCGTTGTTGATAGTGATTGCAGGCGTTATATTGGCAATATTACTTATACCGTTTCAAAAGAAAGACCTTCTAATTTTTCTGAAGATTTCCTCAATTCTTTAGAAGACGATATGTGCAGATTATCCGAAAATATTGCAAAGTGCATTGAATAAAACATAAAACGCTAAAGGATAAGAGATAGCCCAACATATAAGGGCTTTTCTTTTTGGTGTTAAATAGCACCCTGTAAGGCTTAAAAACAAACTCATGATAGCAGCGACCCAAAGTATCATGATTATCACCTCCCATTTTTTATAAAGCATTTTCTAAATAAATACATTTGAAGGATCCTTCTTTAATTCTTTGACTTCTTCATCCGTGTAGAAATATTCATCTTTATGAACCCTTTGATTGATTTCATTCAAGACATCATATAATTGTTTCAAAGCGGCTTTACTAGGTTTATCTGGTCGATAAACAACAGTATTTTCATCAAGCTGTATTTTCATAATCATCATCCTTTCTACACGATATGTATTTATTCTTTTTTAAATGATTAGCTACGTTGGGGTACATCAGTTAACAAATGTTTTTTATCAGTTGGTTGTCCTAAAATCATCCCTTGGATAATCCAAAAAGCTTTTTGCTTATTATCCTCGGAAAGTTCTTTTACCGTTCCACTGATGAACTCCTCTACATCCTTTTTTTCTTCTTCATAGTTTTTCATATTTCTCACCTCTTTTTTATCGCTTTGCGATATTTATTACACCTTTATATTACGCTATGCGATATTAATTGTCAATATCTTTTACAAATAATATTGCATTGCGATATTTTGGGGTGTATTATGTTGTTAGAAAGGAAAGGACGTGAATATTAATGACTAGTTCAATTCATGAAAGAATCAAATATCTCAGAAAAAACAAATTAAAAATGACGCAAATAGAATTTGGTAAACAATTAGGATCAGCTGGCTCTACTGTTGTTGGTTGGGAAAAAGGAGACAGAACACCTCCGGATGCAACAATCAAATTAATTTGCAAAGAATTTAATGTCAACTACGCATGGCTGAAAGAAGGGCTTGGCGAAATGACTTCTGAATATACTGATGTTTTAATAAGAAGGTTAACAGAAGAATATAACCTTAATGAATTAGATAAAAAGATTATTGAGAGCTACTTACAGCTATCGAAAGAAAAAAGAGAAGTAATCAAAGAGTATTTACAAAGTATTTTTATAGATAAAAAGGACGACTAATTGTCGTCCTAATACTACTTGTGCAAAAAGAATCTTTGTACAAACATGTAAATTTCTTTTAATGCAGTGTTACTACTAATATGATTGATCATATCTATTATGTAACGTCTGTAGTCATTGTTTTTCATTCTTAGACCTCCCCTCATCTTGAAATAAGAAATGGTTGGTTTAAATCATAGGCATCACCTCCAATCAAAGGGGGTGTGTCATAGAAAAACAATGTAGCTTTATTTTAACAAAATAAAGCTACTGTAAAATTAGTTTTATATATAAATATATGTGTAATTCAACATAAAAAAATAAAGGGGAATTTTATGAAAATTAAAAAAATATTGCTTATTTTAATTTCTTTGACTTTTATTACAGGATGTTCTTCTATCAATAATGAAATCTATGTTAATAGCAAAAATAGCGTAAACGTTAATAGCACAAGCAAAAAGAAGAACATGAACAAAAAAATAAATACAAATAAAAAGAAAAAGAAGAAAAAAGCTTCCAAAAAGAAAAAAAACAAATATAAAACAATTGACAAATTCATTTCTTTATACGAAAAGCAAAACAATACTTCTATTGCTGATATTCAAAACATGGATATTAAAGGAGAAGATTATAGAACTGAATTTAGATTGGGTGCATTTAAAAATGCTATTGGAAAAAAAGGGTATATAAATGGCTATAAAATCGAAATGGTTAATTATGGTGCTTGGTCAAGAGGCTCTTTCAGAATTTATTTAACTGCCGATAGTAATGAAAATGCTATAATTATATTTAAACAGCTGATTAAAATTATTGACAAATCAATCACCGATGATGACGTTGATAAAAACATCAATAGTAATCCAGCTTATGTTAATTTTTCGTTTAAAAATAAAAATTATATTACATGCAATATAATAGGATCAGAAATTTTTATTGATACAACTAAAATTAAATTTTAAATAAAAAACCGTCTCCTGAGAATTAAGACGGTTTACCCTTTCCTTTAAAGAAAGGAAAAAAATGACTTGTAAAAGGAAAATATATTCAAAAACCTTTTACGTGCTTAATTTTATCATAAATGGCACGTTTAAGGCAATATCATAGAAAGGATGTGCTATTTATGTATGGAATGTATTTAAGAAAATCAAGAGCTGATGATCCAAATGAAACAATGGATGAAACTTTAGCCAAGCATGAAAAGCTTCTATTTGATTTGGCCGAATCGATGCATATTGATAGAAGTGAAATCATTGTTTTAAAAGAAGTTGTTTCAGGTGAAAGCATTGCTAACAGACCTGAAATACAAAGAGGATTGAAATTAATCATGGATGGTGTGATTGATCAAGGAATGTTCGCTGTCGATTCTCAACGTTTAGCAAGAGGTGATACGCTTGATCAGGGAACTATTCTAAGAGTTTTTTCTCTTACAAAGGTAAAGATCATCACTCCGTTAAAAATAATAAACCCTGCAGATGAATTCGATGAAGATTATTTTGAATTTGATTTATTCATGGGGCGTCGTGAATATAAAATGATTAATAGAAGAATGCAACGAGGACGTCATATATCTGTACAAGAAGGATATTATGTCGGAAGTATCGCACCTTATGGATATAATCGCTGCAGATATAATAAGAGTTATTCATTAGAAATAAATCAAGAAGAATATCATATTTTTGCTTTAATGAAAGATATGGCTATTGAGGGAATGGGAACAACCAATATTGCTAATAAATTGAATGAGATGGGATTTAAGCCACGAAAAGGTGACAGATGGACCACTGCAACTGTAAGAGGAATTTTAATAAATAAAACTAATCTCGGCTTAATCAAGTGGAATTCAAGAAAAGAAGTTAAAAAGTTTGATAATAATGAAATTGTTAAAACAAGACCGATAAATAAAGAAGCTGAATATTATCCAGGATTGCACCCAGCAATCATCACACAAGAAGAATATGATACGATCATCGAACAAATGAAAGCAAGAAACAATGCACCTATCAAGAAAAATATGAAGATAAGGAATCCACTTGCTGGATTAATAGTATGTGCTGATTGTGGAAGAAACATGGTAAGACGTCCTTATAAGAAAAATCAAGATTCATTGATATGTCCTACTTCCAACTGCAAAAATGTAGCAAGCTATGTATCAGTTGTAGAAGAAAGAATAATTGAATCACTAAAAGCAATTTTAAATCAATATAAGACTTTTGTGGATGATTATGATCATTCAAATAAAGATAAATACGTTTCATCAAAAAAGACAAGAATTGAAACCCTTGATAAAGAAATAGAAAAACTACACGGTCAAATCAATAAAGCTTGTGAAATGCTTGAATTAGGAGCGTATAGCGTTGCTTTGTTCAGAGAACGTAAGAAAACCCTTGATGATAAAATAAGGTCATTAGAAAAAGAAAAAGCTACTATAGAGAAAGAATCAGAAGATGAAAAAGTAGAACAATATAGAAAAGCCATTCCCAAAATAGAAAAAGCTGTATCTCTTTACTTTGATGCAAGTATAGAAGAAAGAAATAAATTATTAAAAAGTGTCATTGAAAAATGCTATTACAAAAAAGAAGTACCAGGAAGTCGCTGGAAGAACGACGCGATGAAAGAGTTCAAGTTAGAAATCCATATGAAGGTTTAATTTTTATTATATCTATTATAGACATCCTATATGAACAGACGAACTTGCTCATGTTGAAATTATTAGTACTCTTTTCTATCAACTTACAAATGGTCTAACACCTCAAGAAATTAAAGAGGGTGGACTAGATGCTTATTTTACTGATCACACTTTAGGAATTTATCCAACAAACAGTGCAGGTATTCCTTTTAGTGCAGATACTTTTCAATCTGTAGGAGACCCTATTTCTGATTTAACAGAAAACATGGCTGCAGAACAAAAAGCAAGGACGACATATGACAACATTCTTGCTTTAAGTAAAAATGAAGATGTTAATAAAGTCATTCGTTTTTTAAGAGAAAGAGAAATTGTTCATTATCAACGTTTTGCTGAAGGTCTTGAATATGTCAAGAGTCAATTAGATAAGAAAAATTATTATGCTTATAATCCTTCATTTACTTCATCAAAACGTGAACAAGTATGTGAATAAGGTGAATAACTTAAGTTATTCACCTTTTATGCACCCTATTCACATTTCCCCCACAAATATTCACTTAAATCAATTGCTAAAAACGTTTGTATTTCTTGATTTATATCCTCATTAATTTTAGAAATCCTTCCTTTATTTTCTACATAAACATCAATATATCTTTTTTTAGCAGGGATTTGTTTACAAAAAAAGTTCTTATTTTTTCCTTTATAGATACAATTTAATTGTTGATAACTCACCCATAATCTTTTAATTTCATTATCTTTTATCAACAAATGAATAAAGTCCTTTTCTTGAAGATAAAAATCATTTTCGGTGACTACACCTTTATTGACTGCTTTTTTAATAATGTAAGATAAATATTGCATTGCATAACGATCTTCATCACAAATATAAACATGTGCACACTTTAACATCATTCTTGTAAAAAGAATGGCCATTTCTTCATGTTTAAAAATAAGTTCATCTTGCGTGTCATTCACTTTTAAATCATTATAAATTGTTTGAATCGTTTCAAAATCACAAAATCCATAACTATACATATTTCCTAATGTATATTCTAAACGGTCTGCAGAAAGTTTAGGAGATTCATTATCACAAAGAGGATATAAATGATAATTACAAACATCATCTATCTTTAAATGATACCTATGAATTAAAGAAACTAACGAACTATCTCGTTCGATTATTTTTTTCGTATCTAACTCTGTTGATTCTTGTTTTAAATAATCTTGATGATAGAAATCAATTGTATGTGCAAAAACAGGAGTTGCTATATCATGAAGCAAACCTGCTGTTGCCTGTTTAAAATCATGTGTAAAATGATAAACAATTAAAGCAACCCCTATACTATGTTGATAACGTGAATATGGAACAATATTTGAAAAGAAATCAAAAGCAGTATATTCAACTCCACAATTCATTCCAATATCTTTAAGTCTTTGCATTGATAGCGCCTGTATAAAATTATTTATAAACTCTATCTGTTCTTTTTCATAGATTTTCCATAATTTTTTCAATTTTTTTCAACTCCTTAAAATCATAAATTATATACATTTTATCATACTTTTTTAAAGTATATTAAAATATGGTAAAATTTATTTTAATATTTTTTTAAAATAAAGCTTGATTAAAATGAAAATATATGTATAATTATAAGGGCAGTGACGGGAAGTAGCACAGCTTGGTAGTGCACCTGGTTTGGGACCAGGGGGTCGCAGGT